>Ga0209942_1000001_pt1 | contig 264155 bp, 242 predicted proteins | sample SalPonR1_A_D2_MG_FD_185695 | JGI IMG/M metagenome (GOLD analysis project Ga0209942, IMG submission 185695) | Salt pond soil microbial communities from South San Francisco under conditions of wetland restoration - Salt Pond MetaG R1_A_D2_MG... ...
CCTATAATGCTTGCTCGGCTAATCCTGTAACAATGAATGAGCTTGCAAAAACAATGGGAAAAGTGATGAACCGGCCCTCATTTTTCCGTGTTCCGGAATTTATATTAAAAACTGCCCTGGGTGAAGCAGCCGAGCCAATTCTTGCTTCTCTGCGAGTTCAGCCCAAAAGATTGCAAACAAGTGGTTTTGAATTTGAATTCGAAGAACTGGAAGAAGCTCTTGCCGACGTTCTTTAATCAAATCAAGAACCCTCTTTTATGAACTTCTCTGCACTAAAATCATCTACCCGGGTTCTGCCCGGAATATAGTCCATGCACGTAGACCATTGCGGGTATTGGCTATCAACTCATTGTTACCATCACCTGTAATATCAAATATAACCGGGTAGCTCATACCTGATGTGGGAAGATCAAAGAGACGCTCACCCGAGAGTATATCCCAGGCGTAGAGCCTGCCAAAACCGGCCAGTGCAACCAGGTTCTGGCGCTGATCTTTATTGATATCGGTAATAACCGGCTCATAATTGTTGTCGCTCGGCTGACCCAGGGTTTTGGTAAAACGCAACTCTCCCTTCAGGTTATATAAAAAGAGAGAGCCGTTTCTGCTCTGTAAAAGGAGAAGGTCTTCCCGGTAAAATTCATCATTTTCATCCTTCATCAGTGGTCTGTAAACTGTTGGAGTGTTATTCAATTCTGAATTTGAAACTTTCAGACTCTGAACTACAATCGAATCTGATTGAACGGTTTCTGAAAGTGAATCGGCAAAAATCGTTTCCATTCCCATTGCGTAAAGATTGCCATCAGACCCGGAAAGGAAGAGATGATCTGCGTGCATACTGGGCGATTTCAGAAGTGAAGATTCAAAAAATATTGGAAACCCGTTTTTTAACTGTCCATTAATACTCCAGGCATGCAGTATATTTTCAGAAACAGCAAACACGGTTCGCTCATTCATAAATGCTTCAATAAGCGGCGTTGAAGTCAGCGGGGTATTAGTGGTACGAGGCCAGCCATTGATAGCTTCTCCCCGCGAATTCAAAATATGAAGCCTGCGGTCGGCGGTAGCCACAATCATTTCAGCAACTCCATTCCTGGTAACATCCATCACCTGAAGCGGGGTTATGATCTCCTCACCGAGATTTACGGGGAAGTTGGGCAACAGGATCCCTGTATCATTCCAGGCATATATCTTGTCACCGGCGGCTATCATCACCACATTCTGGCTATTCCCATACCAATCGAATATCACCGGCGACCCTATTGGCTTATCCGATTCAGTGGAAGTCTGCGTTACGATTGTTCCGTCAGCAGCTAAAACATATACTGAACCGGTTTCAGTAGCAAAAATAACCTCTTCTCTGCTGCTGCCACTCAAATTGGCAAAAACAGGTTCTCCTGTCAGATCTGCCCCGCCGATTGGAAATACCCATTGCTCGCGATATGGCTGATCAAATGTTTCGAGCTGATAGGCAGATACTGCTACTTCTGCCGGACCCTGCTCATTGTTTCTGGTCGTTGTTACAGAAAGGATGTCAAACCCGGAAAGAAGTGCGCCCAAACGATTTTGCGGTTTCAGCCATGGTGCTATATAAGGTGCAAATTTGGATGCATCCACATAGAGAATGGAACTGATTTTTTCCGGCTGATCACTTCGTAAATCCATGTACTGATCTTCATAAAAAATCACCCTGCGACGGCTCACATCAGCTTCCACACTTTCCGCAAGCCCTTTTCTTCTTGCCAGTGCAATTGCGTCATTATTTACAATAGTTAAATAGAAATTTTGCAGTGAACTCATCTCCCCGGCAAATAACAATCCTGCCTGTTCACTCTGTATGAAGTACGTAGACTCATCTTTTGTAATCAGTTCGTTTGCAGCAAGGGTATCAAGAACAGCAGCAAGGCGGCTTCTGTTTGACAGCTCCCGTAAAAAAAGAAATTCACTTGTGCTCAAAGCACCCGATTCGGCAAATGCTGTAAACGCAGTCTCATCCCCAAGACTTTCTGCCAAATTTTTCCAGACATCGGTATTTTGCATTAAATATGAATCAAGAAAGTTCGGGGCTGAAGCAGTTTGTTCATCAGGATAGGGTATTTTTCGTGTCGGGAACCTGTAAAGATAAAAAGCCGCCGCATTTGCCGGCACATACCTGTCGAGCAAGGGTTCACGTGCAACTCCCGATAGTGATCGAACCAGTGGTTTTTCATCACTCTCTATCTGAAAATCACCTTTCAGCTGCCAGGTCCATCCGCCATCATCACCACTGTTATATTTGAAATCAATTGGAGTTGTACCTTCAAATGCATTCATCACAAAAGGCCTGAATTCAACTTTTGCCAGTTGCTGAATCCACGTATCCAGTGCCGGGGTATTGAGAATAATTGATTTTGCCTGTAATTCACTCCCGGAAACCCGAAACCGCTTTGAACTGTCAGAAAGAGCCCGAATCGAATTTTCCAGCGCAAGACTCGACTCCGACAATAGAAAGTAGTTCTGCAGCTGAACGGCATATAGCGTTTTAGTTGTGGTAAAAAGTTTTTCTATGGTATAACCTGAAAATTCATAGTTGTTTTGAACAAACGGCCGCTGGTATTTTTTCTTTATTTCACTTACCAATGTTCCATTTTCAGGTAGTATAGAAATCCATACAGGCTTCAAGTCGGTTGAAGTATCAGGATAGAGCAGAATTGCTCTTAAATTGCTTTTGCTTGTGAGCCTTTCGTCAATTTCACCAATTACCTGAACCGTAGATGAAGTAATATCATCCAGGACAGGGAAAAAGGGTAAATTCAATGCTTCTTCAACGGTAGTGTTATCATCAGGGATAATTATAAGCAGTGCTTCATTTGGAATCACATCCTTCCACTCTATTTTTTTTTGCCCTACGCAACCCAAAAACGATAATGTGAAAAGAATAAAAATGGAATAAAAAAAACGGATCACAACTTTAATAATAAGTTTGTTGACAAATGGTTATAAGTGTAGTTTAGGTAATTCTGCTCTGTTTGTTCCTGCTTATACAGTTTTAAGCCGTGATAAAAACATGTATCATTAAAACGGTTTGGTCGTGCAAAAAGCTTGCAATCTGAATTTAATTAGACAAAGGTAAGAAATTTTCCCGATGAGTTTTTTAAATCCTTTTTTTTTAATAGCACTGGTTTCAATTGGCGTGCCCTTGCTGATTTACCTCCTGAATATTAAAAAGCCAAAAAGAGTGCGGTTTTCAACGCTGGCTTTTTTTGATGCTTTGAAAACAACATCTCTAAAACGCATAAAAATTAAACGCTGGCTGTTGCTTGCAATCCGTTGTTTAGCTGTTATTATGCTTGTGCTGGCTGCTTCAAGACCATTTTTACCGCCGCTTATGGGATTTGAAGGCGGAGACAATCAGCCCAAATCGATTGGAATACTTGTTGATAACAGCCCGAGCATGCAGCAGATTGACGCAAACGGACCCTATCTTGAACAGGCCATCACCACAGCATCTTCGATTGTTGGACTTGCAGGAAACAGTGACCGCATTTTTTTAGAAGTTACAAATGGAGAATCACTATTTTCACCCGGTCAGTCTGTTACAGGTGCCAATGCAGAGCTGAATGGTATTGAAGTGAGCAATTCCGGAAACTACATTTTACAGAGAATCAGGAACCTCGTAAATCGTCTTCAGGACTCTCCTGAACCTGTAAATATCATTTACCTGGTTACGGATGGACAATCCTCTCAATTCCTGGATTTTAATGATTTAAATGAAACATACGAATCCGTTGCAGTACAGCTTTTCAAAGTTGGCAATAATATTCAAAATAATGTTGCCGTAACAAAGGTCGAACTTGTAAACAGGCAAAACGGTAACCGCGAAACCGAGCTCGATGCTACCGTTCGTAATTTTGGCAGCAGTGATGCGCGAAATTATTTTTTAAGCCTCGAAGAAGACGGTGAACTGATTACTCAGCAGATTGTGAATCTGGATGCAAATTCAGAGGAGCAGTACCGGTTTGCCTACTCTCCCGGCGACAATGAAATGACACGGCTTACTGTGGTTCTGGAAGGTGATGAATATACATTTGATAACCGCCGGCACGTGGCAATTCAAAAACCCGAAAAACAAATGATCCTGGTAATACAGGATGAGAACAACCGCCGGTCTTTTCAAAGTTATTTAAATCCTCTTCTTGAAGCAGCCGTGGATCAGAACAGTTCTCTTGTGGTTGATTATTCTGAAATGAACTCCTCCCTGTTCAGTGAATTAAACAAGTATGACACAATTGTTCTGGACGGACTTGAGGAGATTCCCGAATATGCGGTACAAGAATTGATACAAACCATCCAGGAGGGAAAAGGTTTACTCTTTTTACCTTCTGCAAACGGAGATATTTCCAGCTATAACCGCCTTTTTCAATTTGCAGGTGCAGGCCGTTATACCGATGTTGTCGGAAGTTACGGTTCTTTCCAGGCCGTTGACAGATTATCTGTCTTGACTGAAGGGCATCCGGTTCTGGAGGAGATGTTTGAAAAACCCGAAGATGAACAGATCCGTATTAATGCCCCTGAAGTTTTTTATTACTACCAGTATGATGACAGAAACAGTTCTGCTGAAAAATTTGAAATAGCCGGAACTCAAACAGGTGAGTCGCTAATCACAGAATATAAAGTTGGAAATGGGATCATGGTGATTGCAGGAATCGGAAGTGATCCCGGCTGGTCGAACTTCCCGGTAAAACCGCTTTTTGCACCGTTGCTATACCAAACGGTTCTCTATCTCACAGCTGTGGAAAATCAGGGGTTGAAAAAACATACGCTCGGAAACACCTTTCGGACTGTACTGTCAAATAACCCCGGACAAGTGCAGCTGCTATATAATGAAACTGAAATATTACCGGAGTCTCAGCAAATTTACCGGGGCACACAAATCACGTATGATGCAGATGACTGGGAACCGGGATGGGCAACAGTTGTATATGATGAGAAAAAATTATTATTTGCGTTAAATCAAAATGCAATTGAATCCGATTTCAGAACGTTATCAACACAACAATTAAAGAACAGACTTGAAAATTCGTTTCCTGATTTACTGGCCGATCAAATAAACGGTGACACAGAATCTGCGGAAAGGCAAATTCAGTCCGCCTCGTTCGGCAGAGAGATTTGGTACTGGTTTATAATTGCAGCAATTGTTTTATTACTGGTCGAATCTGTTATATCCAGATCATACAAAGCAGAAACCATACAATGATACGTAATGAATTTATCTACTGATATTCACAGCATATTTGTGCTGGTGCTGGCACTGTTTACACTTGCATCAACTTTTTTGGCAGCTTATTCGATAGCCAATACACTCAGATTGCGCAATATCCGTATGAGCTGGAAACGAGGAAAATTAGCCGGGTATCCTGTTTTTTCCACATCATTCCTGGCCGTATCTCTTATTATGGCCGGTATTGTTTATATGAATGGATTAAATCAATACTACATTATATCGGCTTGTTACATATGGATAAGTATCAGCTGGTTTACATCAAGTTATCTCGCATCACTCAGCTTTATATCTGACTACGGTATTGTTAAAAATATAAATGACCCTTCTCAGACTGTAGCCTGGCATCAAATCACTGATCTCGTGGAAAAACAGTCAAAGAACGGGTCAACTATTCTGTTTATGTATCAAAAAAAAATAAATTCAGAACAGCGGCTTCCCGAACTTGTGCGGCTTGAACTATTTGTGCCGGATGAAAAAGAGGCCACATTTCAAAAAATATTACACTATAAACTTGGTAACACAATAGAAAATTTAACAGGCAAATCTATCGACGTAAAAACATTTGAATAAAATTTTAAGGTTATACCCTATTGATTGAAGACGTACAAAACTCACTTGTTAAAGAAAGAGCGCTGCTTATTGGTATTTACGGAGCTGATACAATGCGCTGGCAAGCTGAAGAATATATTGAAGAGCTGAACTTGCTCGCGGATACGGCTGGTGCTCAAACCGTAGGAAAATTATTACAAAATCGTGTTTATCCTGATCCCGCTACCTACGTCGGGAAAGGAAAGCTGCAGGAACTGAAACATATCGTCGGAGATGAAAATGTTGATACCCTCATTTTTGATGATGATTTATCGGCAACTCAGATCCGTAATATCGAAAAAAGTTCCAAGGCCAAAGTATTAGACAGGAGTGGCCTGATTCTGGATATCTTTGCTTCCAGGGCAAAAACAGCGGCCGCTAAAACGCAGGTTGAACTTGCCCAGCTTCAATACGTTCTGCCTCGCTTAACCCGTTTCTGGACTCACTTATCACGGCAAAAAGGAGGTATTGGCACCAAAGGTCCCGGCGAAACTCAAATTGAGACAGACCGGCGACTCATCGGGCAGCGAATATCCACTCTGAAAGAGAAACTGGAGAAGCTGGACAAGCAAAGAACCACCCAGCGTAAGCAGCGTGAGGGACTGGTGCGCATTGCACTGGTCGGTTATACCAATGCAGGTAAATCAACCTTGATGAACACCATAACAGAAACCGATGTACTTGCCGAAGACAGGTTGTTTGCCACTCTCGATTCCACTGTGCGCAAGCTGAATCTGGAAAATCACAAGGCATTGTTATCAGATACGGTCGGGTTTATAAGGAAATTGCCGCATAATTTAATCGAAAGTTTTAAATCAACACTTGATGAAGTTCGTGAAGCTGATTTACTGCTTCATGTGGTGGACGCTTCTTCTGCTTTAATCGATGATTATATTACTGTAGTAGATGACACACTTGAAGAAATTGGGATCAAAGAGAAACGCAGATTACTGGTGTTCAATAAAATTGACAAAGTGGATCCCGCCAGAATCACTGAACTAAAAAAACTCTATCCGGGCGGTATCTTTACTTCATCCGTGCGAAGTATCGGTTTAACGAAACTTCTGAACAGAATTGGCGAAATCATTGAAGAGGATTACGTACATTTCAATTACAGGATTCCATTAAAATATTATAAGGCTGTTGCTTTTTTGCATGAAGTTGCGATAATTGAACGAGAACATTATGATGAGAACGACGTTATAATCAAGGGCAGGGCTGCAAAAGAAGATTGTAAAAAATTTGATGCTATGCTAAAAAAGCTCGATAATGTAGCATAAACAAGAAAATCAAACATCTGTGATAGCAAAAACAATCATAAATAAGATATTTTCACCGTTAACACTCAGTGACCCGGCTTCGGCTGCGCTTGCAAAAATGGATGCCTGGCACACAACGTGCCTTCCTGTACTGGAGGAAGCAACAGAACGTGTAATCGGTTCGGTACTACTTGATGATATTGTTGATTTACAGGATGAAAGCATTCCTGTCTCTGCACTCGACCTGAAACCGGTTATATCGGTTTATGAGCATCAACACCTTTTTGAAGCAGCACGTCTTATGCTTTTGCATGAAATCAGGCTGATCGCAGTTACCGATGAAACTGACCGCTACCTGGGTGTTATAGAAAAGAAATCTGTATTGGAAGAGATCTCCTATATGCTGAATATTTCGGTTCAGGGATCTGTAATCACAATTGAAATTCCTTCTGATGACTATTCGCTTACCGAACCAGTTCATCTGATTGAAAGTGAGAAAGCAAATATACTGGGGGTTACCGCACAACAAATTGATAAAGCAATACCTGTGATTCAAGTCTCTTTTAAATTGAATGTGCGCGATACATCTGTTATTAGCTCAGCACTTCGCCGGCATGGCTATAATATCGTCAGTGAAGATAACAGTGATTTGCTGAATGTGGATTTCAGCGACAGGGCTGATGAACTTATCCGGTACCTCGATATCTAAAAATTTCATATCATTTACAACTTTGTTCGGAACAAATTCCATTATCTTGGTATATTTAAAAGATGCAGAAAGATTTGAAACCGGCCTATATGAAAAACCCCATACACCTGACCCTCTTACTACTTGTAATTACTTTTAGTTCAACTATCACAGTAGCACAGCACTCTCAGGAATCTTACCAGGAAACGTATCAAAATGCACTTCTGCTTTTTGAAAGAGGCCTTTATGCAGAAGCGGAAGAAAAATTCCGCGAAGCTGCTGAAGCACCGGGGCAAAATAGTATAACAGCTGAGGCAGCTTCTTACCATTTAGCCAGAACACGCGCAAAGCTCGATTCACTTCGATCAGATATCTATGTTGAAGATTTTGTAACTGAATATCCTGAAAGCCATTATGCATCCCTTCTTCTTACCGACCTGGCACACCGGTTTAAAAAGAATGATGAAAAAGTAAAAGCAATAACAACTTACGAACGTGCCCTCAGTTATCCAGTAAATCAAAACCAGTCAACCGACCTCTATTATTGGCTTGCTGAAACTTCTGCTGAAGCCGGTTATTTTGATGAGAGTCAGCGGTATTACCTGAATCTTGCAGAAGAACATCCCCGTTCTCCCGAAGCTCCAAAAGCTCTTTTTGCGCGTGGCCAGCTTTTTTTAGAACAGGAAAAATATAACGATGCCACCCGTGCCTTTGAACTGCTGCGACAGCGTTATCCGACAAACCCTATCACCAGAAGAGTTGGTACAGCTCTTGGTGAATCTTACTATAAACAAGAACGGTTTACGGATGCTATTGAAGCATTTCAAAATGCAATGCCGCACCTGGATGATGAAGCAAGGGCAAAGGCAGTTTACCTGACGGCCGAAAGTTATAACGCTCTGAATGAATATGAAGAGGCTACAAAAGCATACTTAGAGTATATCAACAGAAAAGAGGGAACCGAAGAAGTCAGGATTGCACACTATGGGCTTGGCTGGGTATATCACAAACAGGAAATTTATCACTGGGCAGCCCGCTCATTTGGCAATGCCTCTCCCGGCAATGATGACATAGCTCGTAAAGCACTTTACTATAAAGCTGTAAATGAAAAATTAAGCGGCAGATATGACCAGGCTCTTGAAACGTTTCGTGAATTCGGAGACCGGTTTGAGGAAGGTGAATTTGTTGAAAATGCCTATTATGAATGGGCGGTCACTGCCTTTGAAGTAGGTGAGTATGCTGAGGCAATTGAAGCACTTTTACCCCTGGCAAGAGTTGCTGAAACACTGGATGATCCCGGCAAAGTGCTTACCTTTTTGGGTGAAACCTATTATGCAAACGGTGAGTATACACGAGCCTTAGAGACCTTCCAGTTTGCGGAAGATCTTGCTGACCTGGATGAAAGCCTGAAACAGCAGGCCCGTTTTCAAAAAGCCTGGGTGCTGTACAGTAACCAGGCATACAGCCAGGCACAGCCGGATTTTGAACAGGTCTATAATCAGTCGCCCGATACTAAATTTGGCAGAGAAGCCCTGTTCTGGAGTGCCGATGCTAACTACCAGCAGCGTAAATATGGACAGGCTGCCAATCAATATTCACTCTTTATTAAAGAGAATCCCAATCATGAACTTACAGGTGCAGCCAAATATGCACTTGGCTGGAGTTATTTCATGATGGGTGATTATGAAAATGCAATCGCACCGCTTGATGATTTTTTAAATAATTATGAGCCGCCCGAAATTGCTCTTTATCCGTTTGAAACAGACACACAACTTCGGATTGGTGACTCTTATTATGCAATCGGAGAGTATGGAAAAGCACTTGAATACTATCAAAAAGCAATCGGTGCCGAACCGGGCGGAGATTATGCGATGTTTCAGGTTGCTAACAGCTATTATCGAATGGACCGCAATTTTGAGGCAGTATCTGAGTTCAGAAAACTGCTGCGGATCTATCCCTACAGCTCAATCCGGGAACAGGCTCAATATAACGTTGCTTATATCTATCTGAACACCGGGAACTACGATCAGGCTGTAGATGAATTCCGAACGGTAATTAACAGGTTTCCGTCAACCGAGTGGGCAGCCCGTTCTCAATATAATATTGGTGATGCCTATTACAATGCCGGTGATTTTGAGAAAGCGATTGAATCGTATAAATCTGTACTCGAAAATTATCCGCGCAGCAGTTATATCATCGAAGCAATTGACGGAATTCAGTTTGCACAGTTGTCGGGAGGTGAAGGCGATACAAGTACTGAAGTTCTGGAAGATTTTTTAGCGAATAATCCAACTTCAACTACTGCCGACCGGCTCCGTTACCGGCAGGCCGAGAATCTTATGCAGGCGGGCAACTACAACGCCGCAGTTTCGGAATTCCGGCAATATATCCGCATTACGAACAACCAGGATCTGCTGCCTGAAGCCTACTACAATATGGCCGATGCCTATCTCAGAACCGAGAACGAAGAGATGGCAACAGAAGCATTTGAAACTATTATTAATGATTTCAGTGAATCCGACCAGGCGCCTCTTGCCCTTGCTGAACTTGGGCGTATTCATTATGAAAGAGGAGACTATGAACAAGCTGAAGATTATTACATGAAACTGGCCGGGGGAGAATCACGATACAGACAGGAAGCAAATCTGGGTTTGGGAAGAGTAAACCTGGCCATGAACCAAAACAGTGAAGCACGTTCTTTTTTTGAAGATGTTCTCTCAGCCAACCCGGATAATGCTGCCGCTAAAAATGGCATGGCAAAAATTCTGATGAATGAAAATAATCATGAAGAAGCCCGTGAAATATTAACGGAGGTTGCAGAAAACAGCAGTACTCAATCGGGTGCAGAAGCACAGTATTTAATTGGTCAGTCGTTTCAGGAGCAAGGGGAATTTGATAACGCCCTGGAAGCTTACTCGAGAGTTGAAGTGCTTTTTGAAGCTTTCGACAGATGGGTTGGTGAGGCACAATACAAAACCGCTGAAATCTATATCCGGCAAGGCCGCCGCGGTGATGCTGTTTCACTTTTAAATTCTATCATGGATAAATATCCCGGAACAGAGGCAGCAGACAAAGCCAGGCGCCTGCTGCCCGATAACTGATTTAAAAGATAGCTTCATGAATCAAGTCGTACAGCCTGCAGAGCACTTGTCGGGTATGATTAATGTGCCCCCCGATAAATCGATAGCCCATAGGTCTGCAATGTTTGCCTCACTTTGTGAGAGAGGCACAAAAAGTGAAATAGATAACTATTCGGGGGCTGCGGATCCTCAGAGCACGCTCAGCTGTCTCAAACAGCTCGGTGTAAAAATTGACGATCACGGAAACAACAGAATAACCGTACATGGTGTTGGAAGAAACGGATTCAGTGAACCCCGGGATGATCTGGATTGCGGTAATTCAGGCACTACCATGAGGCTACTGTCGGGAATACTGGCCGGTGCCGGTATAAAATGCCGGCTTATTGGCGATGATTCTCTTTCAAAACGGACAATGAAACGCATTATCGACCCGCTTCAAACGATGGGGGCAAGAATCTCAGGTGCAGGCGGAAATTACGCACCTCTGCAGATTGAGCCGCACAAGGGTATCACACCAATCCGGTACCCAATGCCTTTGGCAAGTGCTCAGTTGAAATCAGCCATACTGCTCGCAGGCCTCTTCGGAGAGGAGCCAACTGCAGTAATTGAAACCGTGCAAAGCAGAGATCATACCGAGCGTCTTCTCGATCTTGAGATCGAATTATTTGGGGCAGAGAAAGTGATCCGAAGCAGCGTAAATGATAAAATACCGGCCCAAAACTATTTTATCCCTGGCGATTTTTCAGCAGCTTCCTTTTGGCTTGCCGCAGGTGCAATACATAGAAACGGAAACATTAAAATCCCAAAAACAGGTATAAATCCGAGCAGGATTGCTTTTTTGAATGTTCTGAAAGAGATGGGGGCTACTGTCGATACACAATCTCTGAAAACAGAAGGAAGAGAGCCGGCAGCTGATCTCTCCGTAAGATCATCAGGGCTCCGGCCAATTGAGTTAAATCCTTCACTTGTTGCAAATTGCATTGATGAATTACCAGTTTTAATGGTGGTTATGTGCTTTGCAGATGGAAAATCAGTAATTACAGGTGCAGAAGAATTACGCCATAAAGAGACCGACCGCCTCTCTGCAATGGGAAATGTTTTAGCATCAGCAGGAGTAAAATTTAACCTGTTTAAAGATGGAATTGAAATCTTTGGAAGACCGGACTTCAGACCTGCTCCTGCAGAATATGAAAGTGAACACGATCACAGGATAGCCATGGCAGCCGCCATTCTCAGCCTGATGTCTCAGAAGTCATCCCAAATATCAAATGCGGAATGTACCCGGATATCCTATCCCGGTTTTTGGGATGATCTCAAATCCCTTTACTGATAAACCTGTCAGAATTTATTTGGAACTGAACCCTCATCCAATCATTCTGTCAGAGCCGCGACAATAAAAAACTCTGTCTGTCAATACGTCAGTGATCAATAGCCGATTCTCTCCTTGGCACTGTGATTGCTCATACATTAGAAAACAATGGTAATATTATGAGCGACTACACAGTAGATTTAGAAAATCATTTAAATAAACTAGGAAAAGATATCCGGCATTTTGTTGAACGTCTGGTGCCCCTGGAATCAGGTGAAACAGATTTTTCGCCTGACTGTGATATAATTGAAAGCAGTACAAGTTTCAAGATTGTAATGGATCTGCCCGGGATGAATAAAGATCAGATTAAAATCACACTAAAGGAGAGAGTACTGACGGTTAGCGGCGAGCGCGAATTATACCTTGATAAAGATGAAAAACTGAAGCGAAAAGAGCGTAAGCAGGGTGTTTTCTCGCGGGCATATGCAGTTCCGGTTGAGGCCGGGACATCTGAAGTGAAAGCATCCTTTAAAGAAGGCGTGCTTACAGTTACTGTGCCAAAATCGGATAAAACAGAGTCCTCACATACAATTACAATCGAATAACAGAAGCAAAGAAATTTTAAAAATTAATCACAATAACGAATTTATTAATTAAAAAAACAGGTTAGATATTATGGGTAAAATAATTGGTATTGATTTAGGAACTACCAACTCTTGTGTAGCAGTAATGGAAGGCAACGAACCAACTGTTATACAGAATTCAGAAGGCGGAAGAACAACCCCGTCGGTTGTTGCCTTTTCAAAAGACGGAGAGCGCCTGGTGGGTGCACCTGCTAAAAGACAGGCTATCACAAACCCGGATAAGACTGTCTCTTCTATTAAACGTTTCATGGGGCGAAAGTTCAATGAAGTGAAGAATGAAATTGACCAGGTCTCTTTTAAAGTAGACAAGGGAGATGACGGAACAGCCAGGGTTAAAATTGAAGACCGTCTTTATGCACCGCAGGAGATATCTGCAATGGTATTGCAGAAAATGAAACAGACAGCCGAAGAGTACCTCGGTGAAAAAGTAACCGAAGCTGTTATTACAGTACCGGCCTACTTTAATGATGCACAGCGAAAGGCAACCCAGGAAGCCGGTAAAATTGCAGGCCTCGAAGTGAAACGTATTATTAACGAACCTACTGCAGCATCACTCGCATATGGTCTTGACAAGAAAGAGACTGATCAGACCATCATTGTTTATGACCTTGGAGGCGGAACATTTGATGTATCTGTCCTGGAACTTGGAGATGGTGTGTTTGAAGTTAAATCGTCTGCAGGTGACACCCATCTTGGCGGTGATGATTTTGATCAGAAAGTGATTAATTTTCTTGCCGATGAGTTTAAGAAGGAGGAAGGTATTGATCTCAGAAAAGATCCGATGGCAATGCAACGTCTGAAAGATGCTGCTGAAAAGGCCAAAGTTGAGCTTTCAAGTTCACAGAAAACAAATATCAACTTGCCCTTTATAACGGCGACAGATAGTGGCCCAAAGCACCTGAACATCGACCTTACCCGTTCAAAATTCGAACAACTGGTGGATGATCTTGTAAAGAAAACTATCAAGCCGTGCGAAAAGGCTATGAAAGATGCCGGTTTAAAAAAGAGCGAGATCGACCAGGTAATCCTTGTTGGCGGTTCAACAAGAATTCCGAAAATCCAGGAAGTTGTAAAAGAATTTTTCGGGAAAGATCCGAGCAAAGGAGTTAATCCCGATGAAGTTGTAGCTATTGGAGCCGCAATTCAGGGCGGTGTTCTTTCCGGAGATGTTGATGATGTTGTTCTGCTCGATGTTACACCGTTAACTCTTGGTATCGAAACACTGGGCGGCGTTATGACCAAGCTGATTGAAGCAAATACAACCATCCCGACAAGTAAAACCGAGACTTTTTCAACCGCTGCCGATAACCAGAGCAGTGTTGAAATTCATATCTTGCAGGGAGAGCGTGCCCAGGCCAAAGATAACAGAACACTCGGGCGATTCCATCTTGACGGTATACCGCCTGCTCCCCGTGGAGTTCCGCAAATTGAAGTAACTTTTGATATTGATGCAAACGGCGTTCTTAACGTTAGTGCAAAAGATAAAGGCACCGGCAAAGAACAAAGTATCAGAATTGAACAGAGCTCAGGATTATCTGACGAGGAAGTTGAAAAAATGCGGCAGGCTGCTAAAGAACACGCAGATGAAGATGAACAAATCCGTGAGCGCGTTGAGAAACTTAACCAGGCAGACACCCTGATCTTCTCAACCAAAAAGCAGCTTGATGAATACAAGGACAAAATATCCGAGGACAATCTGACAAAGATTAACGAAGCACTCGACAATCTTGAAAAACTTCATAAAGAAGAGAAAGTTGATGAGCTCGAAGATGCCATGAATGAGTTGAACCAGGCATGGTCTGAAGCCTCACAGGAGATTTATCAGTCAGCTGAAGGCGCTCAGCAACAAGCCGGAGGAGACGGAGAACAGGCTCAGACTGAAGAGAAAGCATCAGAGGAAGGCGATGACGCAGTAGATGCTGACTTTGAAGTTGTTGATGAAGACGATGATGAGAAAAAGTAGGTAAAGGATAACTTTACTCCTTTCAATAACTTTTATAAGAGAGATGTGTTAAAACGCATCTCTCTTTTTTTTTATAAAAAAATGAGAAATTTAAATCTTAAAAAATGTTTTTATATGTAGTTATAATAAAAGATTCATTATGTCCTGACGTTTTTAGTTTTAAAACATTGAAAATATGAGCTATAAAATTCTGGTTATTGATGACGATGATCCCATTCATCTATTCATCGATAGAATGCTTGAAAGTGAATACTCTGTATTGCATGCATATAATGCACAGGAAGGTATCGACATTTTATCTAAAGAACCGGTAAATTTGGTTTTATCGGACATCCATATGCCCGGTATGAGTGGGCTAAATTTTTTAGAATCACTTTTGAGTGATGCAGACAAAAAAAATATCCCTGTGCTGATTATGACCAGCCTGCCTACAATTGAAAAAGAAAAGAAGGCATTAGAACTGGGTGCTGCAGATTTTATGGATAAGAGCTCATTCTTTAAAGATGAAAAAGATGAAATTCTGAACCGGATTCAAATAAAGCTGGTTACAAGCATAGATGTACCGGAGCTCTCAGATGGATTAAAAGCAGATAAAAAGCAGCTTGCTTCCGAATTAATGGACGAGGTATTGACCGGTGATTTTTTTACTGTATCCAGAAAGCTTTGTATGGAACTCCGTCAATATTTCTCCATGAACCACCTTTTTTTATGGACTATACGATCGGGCGAACCTCAGATAATTTTAAGTATCGGTTCAGATACATTTCATGATTTAGGTCCTAAAGATCTGAAGGAAGAAAGTTCATTTCATAACTTTTTGAAAGAGAAAAAACCTTACCTCACTAATCATGTGTATGATGGTGAGACAGGTATTTTCAGTGAAAAATCTAAAGAAGAGAATTTGCCATCCGAAATTGGAGTCCCTCTCTATGCCATCAGTGACAGGGAACTGATAAAAAACAGGATGTCAATCCCGAAAGGCACCGAACTGTTCGGGTATCTTGTGATGAAGAGAAATACGTTAATTACTACCGAAGAGTTTCGTTTTATCTCCCGTTTTGTAATTCAGAGCGGAACCATTTTATGGAGATTATTTACAAAAATCTGAAACCTGTTTTCTTATTTTTTCTTTTTGCGGCCCTTAAGTCTGATCCATGCCCATATTACAGACCCTGTGTAGCCGGAAATGATGCCAACCCCCATGGCTATAAGCAGTGCCAGGCTTAACTGGCTATGAATATAATTCGAGACAATCACACCCCCGACAAAATGCAGAACTACTGCCAGCACATAGCCAATTGTAAAAGAAGAGATCATATCTCTTCTGTTCATTGAAATAAAGAAGAGAGAGATAAAAGAGACGGCAATTCCAATCAGAAGCCAGAGTCCCAGGAATGAGAGGTTTGTAAAATCAATCTCACGCAGCGGACGCGTCCACATGGGCAAACCGGCACCCAGTGTTGCCAGCAGCAGAGCAATCATTTTGTATTTTTGACGGTCAGCAGCAATCATAGTTTGATAAGATAAATAAATAAGCCAAGAAAACTGTAGAGGGTTACCAAAAAGAGTTGTTAAAACTGAAAAATAGTGTTTTCACTTTTCAGTTTTTTCTTCGGTTACCTGACTTTTTTCTGTGATGTAACCCTGGTTTCCAATCCGAAACACTGTCACTTTTTTTCTCTTTTATTGCGGTATAGAAGCCTTAATTTCTGCTACAAGTGCATCATAGCCTGATTTTCTGATGGCTTCTTTTACCTTCTCCTGGGTTTTCTGTGAATCACAAAGTGCGATCATGGCACCTCCTCCGCCGCCGCCGGTCAGTTTTGCTCCAAGGGCCCCGTTATTTCGTGAAATTTCAACAAGCTCTTCCACCTCAGGAGATGAAACCCGAAGCACATTCAGATACCCGTGGTTCAGGTTCATAATCATTCCGAGTCTCTCAAGATCGTAATTTTCGATGGCTTCGCGCGAGGCAAGTGCAAGTTCATCCATCTGCTCAAAGATTTTTTGATGCCATTCGGGATATTTATTTTGAGATTCCCTTACCCGCGCCACCATCTTTGCCGTCATACTTTCCACACCACTTAAGCCAATCACAATCGGTATCGACTTTTTCAATGTAATAGTTTCCATCTTTGGCGGTTCTCCTTTTTGAAACATAATCAGATTGCCGTAGGTGGAGACCGTATTATCAATTCCTGATGCTCCACCATGCACAATATGCTCAGATTTCAGAGATAATTCCTGAACTTCTTTATCCGTGAGGGCCAAATTAAACTGATCATTCAGGGCTCTGATAATTGCAACGGCAAGCGCAGCCGATCCTCCCATTCCCATTGCTCTTGGCACCTCGGGAAATATCTCCAGGTTCAAACCCTTATTCCGCAAATTGAGCGAATCAAGTATCATCTCGAGTGAATGATATATTGAGTATTTGTGATCAGCTCCGAATTCAAGTTTCTGTTCCACTCCCCACCTGGGAATCATAATATGAACATCCTGATCTTCCATGCGCGGCCATGCCCTGGCTTTCATTTTCAATGTTATGGGAGAGGCGACCGCATGGGTGCCATGTACCACGGAATGTTCACCGGCAATAATTATTTTACCATATCCGAATGAAGTGTGATCATCCGGCTCTTTCTCAGCAACAACAGTTCCGGCCTTCAGTTTCTGTTGTTTCAGCTCCTCAATAATTTCCTTTGCCTTCCAGACCTTGATTTCACCGCTTTCAACAAGACGTTCCAAAACCTGCTCAAATATATCGGCCGGAGCGCCTGCTGTACTTGTTACACTCCGGGCATGGAGAGTCATATGTCCGCGCTGAATCCCTTCCGTTCCGAGAGCTCTCAGGGCAGAAAAATTCTGGGCAAGGCCCACAGCACCCATCACCTCAGCCAATTCCGTAGCCGACTCTATATGCAGTATTCGATGGGCTATCCCAACTGCTTTGTTGGAATTCAGTGAACCGCCTACAATTCCGACTTTCATCGGGATATCTATGGTTCCCACCAGGTTACCCTGGTCACTTTTAAACCAGTTAGTGAGTGACGTATATCGGTTTCCCCGGGCTGCGTAGGCATGGGCGGCAGCTTCAATGGCCCGCCAGTCGTTTCCGGTAGCAATGGCAACGGGATCAATTCCATTCATAATTCCTTTATTGTGGGTGGCGGCCCGGTAGGGATCCGTAGAGGCAAACTCGGCTGCCCGTATGATTCCATCGCGCACCTGCTCTCCCGAAGAACTGTTAAAAACGAGCTTATCAACGGGTATCTCACATCTTGCTCTCACCATGGCCCGGTCCGTCAGATTCGAAAGAATCCGCAGATAAACTTTACCATTCGTAATTTTCTCAATTAATGGTGCTACGCCTTCACACATACTATTTACAAGATTGGCACCCATTGCATCCCTCGTGTCAACCAGCAGATGAACCACAACCATACTTCCTGCGTGTCTCGATTGGGGATAGATCATCACTTCCAGGTCGGTGGCTCCTCCGCCCCTTGATACCATATTCGGATGCAGGCTATTTGCAAGATTAATAATCTCATTCTTTTCCTGTAAAATGGAATGCCGTACTTTCATCGGGTGAGAAACATCCACAAGCTGAATCTGCCCAATCAGAATCGGTTCATCTGAATCAGCAATAAATCCACCTGTATTCCGGACAACCTTGGCAGCTGAACTCACTGCAGCCAGTATCGAGGGTTCTTCCACCACCATTGGCACAACATAGGGTTTGTTGTTAATCACAAAATTCAGTCCAAGTCCCATTGGCAGACCAAACACGCCAATTACATTCTCAATCATTTTGTCAGCATCACCATCCGACAAAATCTGATGCTGGTCAAGAAGCGTAAGATAATCTTCTGCATTGATGATTCCCTTTTCATTCAAAACCCTAAGTCGGTTCTCAACACTCTGTTTATAAAATTTTGGGATCCGGGATTGGTCTAAATGAATATCACCGTTCTCTGCTATGGTTTGATCCTTTCTGCTCATAGTGTCAACTCACTTGTATTCCTTCTTTTAAGATCGATAAATCCAGAACTTCAAAAGACATTTCATTAATGGCGGATTTAATTTGCTGCAGTGTATCATCATCCGAGCAAAAAGCCAGTCCAATATCCCCGCCACCGGCACCTGAAGGCTTGTATACTCCACCTGCTGAATCTACCAGCCGGGATATTTTTTTATGAACTTCAGAGACAATATCGGTTCCGCTGCTATTACCCAGTATTTGTTCCAAATTCGTAAAAGCCGGAATGATCTCTAAAAAGCCGTTTATATCTCCTGACCGAAAAGCTTTACAACCTTCCTCACAAAGATTTATCATTTTATCCATGACATGTGTATATCCCCGGGGAGCCGCTGCCCGGAATCTGTTTACTGTTCTTACAAACGATCTTGTAGAGGCCGAAGACCCGGTCCAGATTGCAACCATTTTCAGATCATCCGGCCACTCCAGATTCGTAATTTCACCATTGGATAATTCTTTCAATTTCGGCATACGGTATTGAATAACTCCTCCTGAGGCACTTGCTGCAATATCAACACCGCTGCCCAATTCGCCCTGTGCGATGCGATGAACCCCGAGTGCATCCCGAAATAATTCATCTGTCCGGGTATCCTTTCCCGTAAATTCTGTCAATGCCTGCAAAAATGCAACTGTTAGTGCAGCACTGGATCCAAGTCCAAGCTTTTGCTTTGATTCTTGATGATAAAAATCTTTAGTATCAATCCGGATATCTGCACTTTCTATATTAAAATCAACATCTGAAGCAAGATGTTCTAAAATGGCAAAAACAAATCGTAGCTTTTTGAACTCTACATCGTTTACAGATTCGGAAAAAACCGGGCTTCCATTCTTATCAATTTTAAATTCAATATTATTCAGACCAAGATTCGGAGATGTAAAGTGAAAAAATGAATTAATACTTGGTGTAATTTCCACCCTGCAATATCTGTCTACAGCTGCAACAAGTGCGGGGGCCTGTTCTAATACGGCATATTCACCAAGCAAGATAAGTTTTCCGGGGGCCTCAACTTTTATTTTAGTTTTTATCATCCTGTCTGTTTTTATTTCAAAAAATCTTTATACGCACCCGGACCAGGCCGGGCTGAAATAACATTTTCAACTCCTTCGATCGATTTAAGTGTATTATTAATTGAATCCGCATGTTCAGGTAAACAAATTACTTTAACCTGCGGACCCGCATCCATTGTTATGTATGCCGGTATTCCATTTTCGCGCAACTGCCAGATCTTATGAATTGTTTCGGTAGTCGTTGCGTTCCAATAGAGTAGCGGTGGATTTGCTGAGAGTGCAAGTCCGTGCATTTTAAAACTGCTGTGTTCAGCCAGAATCCCCGTCTTTTCAAAATTTCTCTCTGACAGGGCCTGTTTCATATTTTCGATATCTTTTGCTGAGCTTTTTACCCATGATGAGTAAAATGGCGAGGTCTCTGCTGTGCGCATCATACCGGCAGTAGAACCAACTGGTTTTTTTTTATGAGATGTTATCGCAATCAGCATTCTCACATCCCAATAGTCACTGCCATAAAGCTGGACGGCATAATCCCCATCACCTGTATCCCCTTCCCCGCATTTCATCTCCACAAATCCGCCAAAAAGTGAACGTGCAGCAGACCCGGATCCCTGCCTTGCAATTTTCGAGAGTTGTTTCCGGTCAAATTCTTTCTCATAAATTCCGGATGCCGCCATAGTAAGTGCGGCAAATCCGGATGCAGAAGAGGCAAGCCCCGCACCTGTAGGAAAATTATTTTTACTGTCGATCACCAGTTTAGGCCTGTCGGGGTATTCGTATAGAAAATCCAAAAATTTTCCAATTTTCAGAATCTGATCATCGGATGCATATTTCCCATTTAAAATAAATTTATCCTTTCGGAGAGATTCATCTGCCTGAACCGTAGTTTCTGTTTTCAGTGCATCCAGGGTTATCGACAGGGAGCCGACGGCAGGAAGGTTCAAGCTCACATTCCGCTTCCCCCAGTATTTAACAAGTGCAATATTGGCATGTGCCACCGCCCTTACAGTGCTTGACCCGATCTCTTTTGTATATGTGTTTTCTGATGTTTTTTTCACGTGTGAGAAAAAACAGATTCAGGATGATTGTCTATATATAGTCTGAAATACCATCTAATGTAATAAGCAGAATCATTGATATCATTTTATTACATTAATTCATCAGCCTAAATATAGTATTTAAACTCAGTCAATGCACTTTTTAGTTCTGATTATAAAAAAAAGTTTACTTTATGAAAGTCATTCACAAAAGCTCTCATCAGATCAATAGAATCTAAATACCTGAGCTGCTCTTAATAATTTTTAAATAAACGGCGATTCTCTTCTTTTAATCCTTGTAAGTAAGCACACGGCCCCAAAGACTTTTGGTTCCCCATATGCCTCTCCGAAGAGTCTCAAGCTGAACAATTTGACTATGATCAACAAAAAGGTTCACTTCAGGACCGTAGTTTTTAATATACCATGCAAAAACATCCGGTTCTGCTGCTTCGAACATAAGCTTTTCAAGTCCGATCTCATTAATGAACTCAGCCGGCACATCTGTTCTCCAGGGATCAGCATTTTCAGTAATTCCCTCCGACTCAATCATGATCATATAGGCACCATTTTCTACAAATTTTTTTGCTTGTTTTATGGCGAACCCTGTGTCAAGTGTCCCTTCTGATTCCAGTTCGCCCTTTGCTGTATCGCCACCGGCCCCGAACTGTATTCCTATTTCCGGTTTCGCTTTTAAACCTGCCTTCTGTACTTTTTCAATTAATCTGAGCCAGTCATCGGTTGGAATCGTTATGAATCCTGCAGAGAGCTCAATAATATCGAAACCTACTTCTTTGCACGTTTTAACATACCGGTCAAATTTTTCCGGCCCCTGGGTCAGTACATATTCAGCAAACCCGCCGGTTGATACCAGCACATTGTTTTCATGTGCGGTTTCAATAAGGTTATTCAATTGATCTGCATCAATCAGGCTGAAAGAACCACCTGAAAATTTAAGGGCATCCACATATTCGCCCATGGTTCCAAGAATATCGTTCAGATAGTTTGGGCCCATAACCGCATAGTAGGGACCGCGGATTTCGGTCACCCCTGTTTTTCGCGGTTTTTCTTCACGTTTATTTTTTCGTATAAAATCGAAAGGGTTCTCTTTTGACATAATAATTGGCTTTTTGTATTTATTTACTGTTTCTGATCTGTTTTCAATTCAACTTTTTCCAGCAGTTCGAAAAGCTCAGTTACCGTATGTTCCTCAAATTGCTGAATCATTTCTATAATTTTTTCTCTTAACTCCGGTGATGTCCGGGGTTCGGCAAGATCATGAAATTTATCAACAAGCGTGTCCCATCCCGCCGGTCTTGTGTGAAATCCTTCATAATCAGACTTCTCTTTTTCGAAAACCCGGCCGTTATTCATCCGGATTGTGATTTTAACGGGCATTTCATCGGGAAACCGGTCTGAATATTCCTGATTTTCAGTTACATGAACCTTTTTCAGAAGGTTTTGAATATCTTCGCGTTCGATCCGGGCCTGCTCATACTGTTCCGGCATTACCTGATCATCCAAAAGAGCAGCAGATACAAGATAATTTAAACTGTGATCTGCCTCTTCTTTATTTCTTACAATAGTTTTATCACCCTCTTCACCGCCACCGATAATGTGATAGGCAACATCAAATATTTCAATATTTATTTCATCAATTTCCCCGGGCTGAATATCCTTTTCATCTTTTAATTGCAGTACACCCTCAAGGGTAGACTGTGAGTGAATCTCGGCATTGTACTTTTTTATTATCGTACCCAGTACTTTGTCAGTTCCTTCTTTCTTCCAGTCGATTTTAAACTGACCGGCAATAGAGTCCATAAATCCCTTATTTCCTTCAAAAACTGATTCCGGTCCCGTTATACCTTGCCTGGCAAGGTAACACGCATGTGTAGCTCCAAATGCAGTATGCGGAAAGGCGAAACCCTTCCAGTTCGAAAGTGCCCCTGTTCGTGAAACCCTCAATGCATTGAGTGATGTTCCCGCAATAGCCAGTGCGTTGGCGGTTTGATCATTCGATAAACCAAGCGCTTTCGAAACACCTGCGGCAACTGAATAAGATCCCTGGGTTGTATGATCGAAACCCTTATCGCGAACCGGTGCTTCGTCACTCAGCCGGCACTGAACCTGGTAAGCGATTGCCAGCGCGGTCAGAAACTCCTCACCGCTTATATTTGCGTGTTCACCTGCTGCCAGAATAGCTCCGATATTATCACTCGGGTGGCACGTTTCTCCTTTGGCAAGATAACTGTCATTATAATCCAGGTAACGGACCAATGCACTATTGTAGAGGGCTGCACGGTCAGGTGATGACTTACTCCCCCCGATCAATGTTGATATTGGATTTCCTCCTAGCTCATCCAGGTGTGAGCGAAGAGCCCTGACAGGTCTTCCCTCAATAGCACCAATAGCAGTGCCCAATGAATCAAGCAGTCGTTTTTTCAACTGATTTGTCTCTTCAATGGATAATTTTTTGAAATTCACCTTGCCAACAAACTCTGCAAGTTCGTGTACTATCATATCACTACCCTCCTCTCATTTAAAAAATGATAAATCTCTCATTCTAATTTTAATAACAAGTTCCCACTGATTTACATTTCAATTTCATAACCAGAAATAAAAACCGGGGGAAGGCGACGGTTTTGGAGTGGGAATATCTTCTTGACTAAAGCCAGCCGAGATTTTCAGTCCGCCCGGAACCCGACTCTATATACTCCTGGAATATTTCACTGAGACTGGAATCATTCCGCAGCTCGCGGCGTGACTGTGCGTCAAGATAAGCGATTATTTTACCCTCATTCAGAATAGCAATATCATCACAGAGATTTTCAACTACCTCAAGAATATGGCTTGTAATGAAAATTGTTACTCCTTTGGCTTTCAATTTTTTAAGCACATTCTTCATTCTTCCGATGGATATCACATCCACACTTTCAAATGGTTCGTCCAGGAAGAGTAACTTAGGCTCAGTTAGTACTGATGTGCAAAATGCCAGTTTTTTGCGGCTTCCTGAAGAGAGTTGCTTTACTTTAATGTGTGTAAATTCACTGATTTCAAAGTAGTTGAAAAGAGAGGTGATCTTTTCATTCAGTTCATGACCTGTAATTCCGTACATCTCACAAACATAGGTAATGAACTCATAGCTGGTAAAATTTTCAAAAAGAAGCGGCGGCTGCAGAACCGAGGCTACATCTTTTTTAATTGCAAGTTCATTTGAAGCATTCAGTTCCAGATTGTTAATAGTAATATCACCCTCATTGAAATCAAGCAGACCGGTCAGAATTCCTATGAGCGTGCTTTTGCCGGCACCATTGGGACCGATGAGCCCGAATATACTGCCACCCGGCACATCGAGGTCAAGTTCTTTCAGTACGAGAGTCTTGTCGTATGATTTTGACAGGTTTTTAATAATCAGAGCTCGTTCCATAATTTTGGAAGTAAACGGGTTGTAATTTTCTCATCGTAATGAGTGATTTTGTTTCTCAGAATGTAAATGAAATAAATATTGAGGAGTAATAGAATTAGAATATGGTAAAACTGGACTGATTCAAACACCGTAAAAGATAACCCGCCAATAATTAAAATAACTGAAAAAGCGAAAAAAGATACAGACGCAGGAACTACCGGATTGGTAAGCGACAGTACGCTCACATCGCGTATTTTTTTATAGTTGGTAATTGAACTGCCAATCACATAGTACAGTACTATCATCAAAATTAAAAAGAGACCAAGATAAGCCTGGATAATTGAAACCAGGTTTTTATAGTAAAAAGGAATTATGGTAAGTATAAATAAAATTGCAGGAATTACAGTCAGAACCGCAGCATGAATTCTTTTCATGAAAATATCATGTCGCTTCACCGGAAACTGCATTGATAGCAGAAATTCCCTGTTTTCGAATCCATAACCATTCACGAGCATAATCAGCAAAAACATCACCGGAACCATTGACAATATCACTAAAGCTGCACTCTGCAGTGGATTTCCATTCATGCTAATTGACAGCGTGTAAAAGGCTACAATTACAAGTGTAAGCAAGAGCTGGGTTTTACTGTAACTGTGGTTCCAGATTGTGTACACATATTTACCAGTTTCACTGCCATACATTTTTTTGAACAGGGAGAACCTGCTTTTTTTTCCTATTACAGTAACCTCAAATCCCGATGGTGTGGTCAATGCTTTTGAATACAGTTGGTTTGATATCCTGAAAAGCATAAACAAGGCTGATATGAACAGAATTAAGCAGAGTATTATCCACACATTGTTTTCAAGACCGGCAAATGCAATGAAACCATTTCCGGGCGTAAATTCTATCCAGCTGAAAACCCAGGGAACCAGTTGTTCCATTGACGGAAGCAGAGCAGATAATGAGAGGTAAGGTGAAGCAATAAAAAATCCAAAAATCAAACCAATCAGTAAAAAATTGAACCACTTTAGCTTATCTCCCGGGATGCTTTTAAAATTCCATTTTATCAGGAGAATCAGCTTATAATTGCACAACACGAGAGCAGTAACTGCTACAATATGCAGCCAGGACTCTGTTTTAGGAATCAGAATGATGAGCCATAAAAAATGAAATATCAAATTCACAGGGTGCAAAAATGTTACCAGGTTTAAATACCCGGAAAGTCTCTTTATGGACATCGAAAAGCTGAGCAGCTTTCTGTTTTCGTGAAGTGGCAGACGGTTCGATTTGGTGAAAATAAACTGCATTACCCACAGCATATTCAGAATTATCAGCTGAACCAGCTTTTGCATTTCGGGTGTAAACCAGGGATAGAGTTCACGGACGGCATCCAAATTAACATTTAACAGGAGGGCTACCGCCAAACCGGCAAATTGTCCGAAACCCAGTAACAAAAAAAAGGAATAAAATGCTACAGCAAATAACTCTGCAGCAGAAACAGATCTCCACCACAATTTGGTATGCAGGTTGATGAATGATTTTAGCATAATATCGTGATAGTAACCTTCAAAATGGAAAGAAAAAATTAGAATTCATTCCAGAGACCAGGCAGAATCCGTTTTTGAAAAGTTCGGTATAACACGTTGAAGTTTATGAAAAGATAGAATCCAATAGCTAAAATCAAAAACCCCATTATCTGTAACCGGTATGTGTGGTACTCATAAAGAGGAGCAAAAAGAGTATAACCAAGCAGAAATATAGCTATTGAAAGTGTAAATGTTACTTTTTGTGGAATAACAGGATGCTTGTAACTAAATGAATCAAAACTCGCTTTTTGGTACTGGTAAAAGGAGCTCCAGGTAAAAATCAGCATAAAACAGATAAAGAAAAACGTGTTCGAGATATAGATATCAAAGACATTGCCAAACTGCGGAAGATAGTATATTTCAAAAATAGTGATTATATAAAACAGGATCAGCGGTACGATAATAACGCCCAAAAACCGTTCTTTAAGTTGTTTTTCAAACGAAACAGGAAGTTGTTTATGAAGAAGAAGTTCCCTGTTTTCATAACCGAACATATTTGCCATTCCCATTGCAAGCACAGCTACGGGTATAGCAGCCAGCATAGTCAGGATAAGTACACTTGAAATAATACCGAAGTCGATATAGAGCAATATTGGAATATAGACTAAGGGAATTATAGCAATTGCTAAAAACTGAAGACGATTGTACGGATGCTTGATCACATAATAGTAGTATTTGCCTGCGTTAGACCCGAGCCACTGCTTCAAAAATCGCCATAAAACACCGGTTTGCTGTTTAAGTAATTCAGACTTGGGATTCTGTAAGCTCTCAAGAGTTTTATTATAATTATCTCTGAAAACCAGCAGAATTAACACCGCTAAAAATGAAAGTACTGTTGCAGTAAGTGCCGGGTTGTGAGTATACGTTGCAGATGTGTAAATCAATCCGCCCGGCAGCCACGAGAAGAAACCTATGACTTCGGTAAGCTGTATGGCTAAACTCTCGATCATTACCCGGGCCTCACTTGATATCATCGCAACCACCTGAAATGTACCCACTACCACAAATATGATACTGAATACAATCGTGCGAAAACGCTTCTCAAGCAATTGTAAAAACCGGGTTTTTATAGAAAAAATGATTCCGTAATTCAGTAAAATACCGCATAATACTACAGGTACATTCCAAAAACTTTCAATTTGAATCGATAAAAAAACCAGCCACGTTACATTGTAAATTAAATTAACTGGATGATAAAGAGCGATTAGATTCAGGTGCCATGCAAGCTTACCGGCAGGATAACCAAAGGCCAATAATTTCCTGTTCTCATCAACATTAAGCAAACGAGTGCTTGTAAAAGCAAAATGAAGTATCCAGAACAGATTAGCAAAAACCACCATAATAAGCTGATGTACTTCGGGTGTAAGCCATGCCATATCAATATCAATAGCATACTGGGGAGTACTGCCAAGAAAAACAACAACCATGGCACTGCCCATCAGGTTGAAGAGCATAAGCACTAAAAAAATTGAATATCCGAGAAAAAGAAATGCCTGCAGACGCGTCATACGCGACAGAAACAGTTTCCAGTTCAGGTATAACAACTTTGCAATCATCTTTTAATATTTTTAAAGAAAAGAGTTCTCAGAATAGTAAAAGTGACAGCAAAAATGAATTAGTCTCTTTTAATTTAAAATCTCTTTCAAAAAGCGGGCAGTGTGACTTCCTTCGACAGATGAAACCTCTTCAGGTGTTCCCTCTGCCACAACCTGTCCGCCACCAAAACCCCCTTCAGGACCAATATCAATAATCCAGTCAGCACATTTTATAACATCAAGATTGTGTTCGATGATGATCACAGAATGCCCCTGGTTTACAAGCTCATTAAATGATGTAAGTAATTTGGAAATATCTTCGAAGTGCAGCCCTGTGGTTGGCTCGTCGAAAAAGTAGAGAGTATGATCCGTATTCTTTTTGGAAAGGAATTTTGCCAGTTTCACACGCTGTGCTTCACCGCCGGAGAGTGTTGTGGCACTTTGACCCAGCTTCAGGTAGCCGAGACCCACATCATCAAGCGGCTGAAGTTTATTCACAATAGCAGGTTCATCTACAAAAAACTCCAGTGCTTCGCTTACCGGCATATCAAGTATGTTATGAATATTTTTCCCTCGATAGGTAACCTGCAGAATCTCTTTTCTGAAACGGGTGCCGCCACACTCCTCACAGGTAAGTTCAATATCGGCCATAAACTGCATCTCAATCTTTTGAACACCTTCTCCCTGGCAGCTTTCACATCTGCCGCCTGGAACGTTGAATGAAAAATGACCGGGTGTATAGCCCATTATTTTTGACTGCCGGGTATTTGAAAACAGATCCCGGATACCGTCATACGATTTGGTATAGGTTGCCGGATTTGACCGGGTTGAGCGGCCAATCGGACTTTGATCCACCATTTCAACCGATTCAATATAACTCAGTCCCGACAGTGATTTGTGCCGGCCGATTTTTTCTTTATATGTTCCGAACTGGTTTTGAAGAGCTCCATAAAGTGTGTCGTGTACAAGAGTGGATTTACCCGAACCGGATACTCCGGTTACGCAAACCAGTTTATTCAGCGGAAACTCCACATCGATAATTTTCAAATTGTTTTCCGAGGCACCTGAAACTGTTATTTTCTTACCCGATCCTTTTCTGCGTTTATCAGGAACGGGAATCTCCATTTTTCCGCTCAGGTATTTGCCGGTAACTGTTTTTGATTTAACCAGTTTATCATAACTGCCGCTGAAAACCACTTCGCCGCCATGAATTCCGGCAAACGGACCTATATCGATAATGTTATCGGCAGCCCGGATCATCTCCGGATCGTGCTCCACGACAAGCACTGTGTTTCCGATATCACGAAGTGATTTGAGAATATTAATGAGCCGGTCGTTATCGCGCGGGTGCAGCCCGATTGTAGGCTCGTCAAGTACATAGAGGCTTCCGATTAGTGAACTTCCCAGAGAATTTGCAAGACTGATCCGCTGTGATTCACCACCGCTAAGTGTGTTTGTAAGCCTGTCGAGCGTAAGATAATCGAGACCAACTTCATCCAGGTATTTCAGCCGTTTTCGGATTTCATACAGAATTTGACCTGCCACATCTTTTTCGAACCGGGTAAGCTCAAGCTTCTCAAAAAATGTACGGGCATGACCGATACTCATTTCCGAGACTTCACCGATATGCAACTCATTTACTTTTACATATAGTGCGTCTTTCCGGACCCTATACCCTTCGCACTCGGGGCAGCGGCTGTATCCGCGATAACGAGAATAGAGAACTCTCATATGAACTTTATAAAACTGGCTTCTCACATCTTCAAAAAAACCGTCAATACCCACATAGTCATCCTTTCCTTTCCAGATAATCTGCTTAAATTCTTTGGAAAGATCTTTATAGGGTTTATCAATAGGAAGACCGTACCGGGCAGCCACTTTTACCAGGTCTCTTAAATATTTACTGAACTTGGGTGAATCAAAAGCAGCAATGGCACCATCACGAAGTGTTCGTTCCGGATCAGGTATTACAAGATCCTCATCGATACCTGCGATTCTTCCAAAACCTTCGCAGGCATCACAAGCACCAAACGGATTGTTAAACGAAAACATTTGGGGTGTCGGCTCCAGGAACTCAATACCATCTTTTTCAAATCGCTCACTGAATGGCAACTCTTCGCCATGCCTGATTTTAATACTGCAGCGATCCGATCCTTCCCGAAAAGCAGTTTCCAGGGAATCCGCAATTCTGCTGCGGGTGTCATCATCTTTTTTAACTGCCAGACGATCAACCAAAACCCGGTATTTATCGGATTTAATTTTTGAGACATCCAGATCCTCGTCTGTTATCTGCAGAATTGATTCATCCTCAATATGAAGCAACCTTGTAAACCCTTTTTCTGTCAATAGATTCAGTTCATCTTTAAGGGTGCTTTTGGAGTGGTGAGGAAGTAAAAACAAAACATAAAAGCGGGTTCCTTCGTCAAATTTATTGAAAAGCTCCCGGATCACGGTTTTCGGTGTATCCTTTTGTACTTCTTCGCCGGAGACAGGAGAGATGGTTTTCCCAATTCTTGCAAAAAGCAGGCGCAGATAGTCAAAAATCTCTGTTGTGGTTCCTACTGTTGATCTCGGATTTGTTGTTGTGGTTTTTTGCTGGATGGCCATTGCGGGAGAAATCCCCTGCATAAAATCTACATCCGGCTTGTCCATTCGTTCCAAAAACTGACGGGCGTAACTGGAAAGGCTTTCCACATACCGGCGCTGACCCTCCGCATAGATGGTGTCAAACGCGAGGCTTGATTTTCCTGATCCGGATACCCCGGTAATAACGGTCATCCGGTTACGGGGAATTTCGACATCTATATTTTTAAGGTTATTTACTCTTGCGCCTTTTACTATAATTGGGCGATCCCGGACGGGATTCTTCTTATCGGGTTGGGGTGGTTCTTCCTGTGTGATCTCTTTTTCAGACATATTATTTGTACGTTGGCAAAACAATGAAGATACAAATAATCAGAACCAAAGTTGAAGAGCTGTCCGTTCAAAAAAATCGTAAATGAATCTTTTTTTATGCGCTTTCACTGAATCAATAAGAACCGGGAAATGAAAATTTCACCCCGATAAACTACTCCTTCTCATCGGCTGCTTCTTCGTCCGGTTCAACTTCTTCTCCCTCTAAAAGTTTTGTAACCACTTCGCCGGAAATCTCTTCTTTCTCAATCAGCAATTCGGCAACCCGGTCAAGAACATTCCGGTTATCTTCAAGTGTTTTTTTTGCCCTTTCGAAAGCGGATTGTGATATTTTTTTTACTTCTTCATCAATCTCGCGTGCAGTTGAATCACTGTATTCGCGTGGTTTACTCATTTCACGACCGATAAAAACCTCTTCCTCGCCTCTGTCAAATGAAATATTTCCAAATTCTTCACTCATACCCCAATCCATTACCATTTTTCGGGCCATCTTAGCTACTTGTTGCAGATCATTCTGGGCGCCGCTGGTTGAGGTGTTGAATATTAACTGTTCAGCTGCACGCCCTCCCATCACAACAGCGAGCCGGTCGAGCATGTACTCTTTATTGTATAAATATTTCTCTTTTTCGGGCAGTTGCTGGGTCATTCCCATAGCGCGCCCTCTCGGTATAATAGTTACTTTATGAATGGGATCACTATTTGGCAGTGATGCTGCAACGAGTGCATGACCGGCTTCATGATAGGCAAGCATTTTTTTCTCATCTTCATCAATTTGCATTCCTTCACGTTCCAGCCCCATCATTACTTTATCGCGTGCCTTTTCAATATCTTCCATTTTAATTTTTTTGCGCTTGTCACGCCCCGCATACAAAGAGGCTTCATTCAGTAAGTTTTCAAGATCAGCTCCGCTGAATCCGGGAGTTCCGCGGGCAATTTTTTCAAAGTCAACATCATCATCAAATGGTTTGTTCTTTGCGTGGATCTTCAAAATTTCCACACGGTGCTTTTGCGAAGGCAGATCAACTGTAATCTGTCTGTCAAAACGACCCGGACGAAGCAGTGCTTTGTCGAGAATATCAGGTCGGTTGGTTGCAGCCATAACCACAACATTCTCACTCGGTTCAAAACCGTCGAGTTCAGAAAGCAATTGGTTCAGTGTTTGCTCCCGCTCATCATGTCCGCCCCCAAGCCCGGCTCCCCTGGTTCGTCCAATCGAATCGAGTTCATCAATAAAAATGATACTTGGAGAACGCTCTTTTGCATTTTTAAACATATCACGCACTCTTTTGGCACCGACTCCGACAAACATCTCCATAAAATCTGAACCGGTAATTGTAAAGAAGGGAACATCCGCTTCACCGGCAACAGCCCTGGCCAAGAGGGTTTTTCCGGTACCGGGTGGACCTACAAGCAACACACCTTTTGGCAGTTTCGCACCCAGTTCATCAAATCGCTCGGGATTCCGGAGGAACTCGATAATTTCACGAAGTTCCGTTTTAGCGCCTTCCATGCCGGCAACATCATCAAATGTAGTTTTTCCTTTTTCAGGGTCCTGAAGCTTTGCCTGGCTTTTCCCGATATTAAAAATTCCTTGTCCGCGTGATTGCATCCGCTGAAAAAACATATACCCGATAAAAATAAAAAGCAGAAATGGCAGACCAAAAATCAGAAAATACCACCAGTAGTTCACTGATTCAGGCTCTGCAGAAACGGCGACATTTTTTTCATTAAGAAGATTAAAAAGCTCTTCATCACCGAATGAGGGTATATAAGTTGTAAATCCTTCATACTGCGTGGTGTCTCCCTGTGCTTGTCGCAGTGACTGGGGATTTTTTAATTTGCCCTGGATCTCTTCTCCCTGTACATGCACCCGTTCCACGTTATCCTGCCGCAGTTCTTCTCTGAATTTGGTGTATTCTATTTCAGGTGAAGTACCAAACAAACCGCCGCCTGAATCCTGAAAAATAAAGTAAATCAGTCCGACAAGGATAAAGAGATAGATCCAGAATATAGCGCGCGAACCGGATGGCGGATAATTTTTTTTACCCGGTTTTTTGCCGTTCGGCTTCTGTTTGTTATTTCCGGAATCAGCGCCGTTTTTCTGCCTGTTATTTCGATTCTGTTTATTTGTCAAAATTATACGGATTACAGAATTTTAAAGTGTAAAATGCAGGTTTTGACCTGGCATCCCGCACGAACACGGTTAACAAAAGAAATTACATCATCTGTTGACTTTTGTGGCACAGGAACAGGTTAATTACTACATAATTGTATATTCAAGATACAAATACAGTGGTTTAATATCATTTTATACTGATAAACGAAAAGAGCAGGGATATAATTCTCAGTTTTCATTTCCCGGTTTTACAGCAATCCCTTATTTCTGAAGCTTATATATTCATCTCCTGCGATGATTACATGATCATCCACTGTTATACCCAGCATTAAGCCAGCCTCCCGGATACGGTTGGTGAGCTTAATATCTGCCCTCGATTCCCTGTTATTCCCGGATGGATGATTGTGAATTAAAATAATTGAATCCGCATCGTTTAGAATAGCGTGATGAAATACATCTTTTGGATCAACTATTGTAGCTGTACTGCCGCCTGAACTGATTTTTCGAAATCCGGTGAGTATTTTTGCGGCGTTCAGAAAAGCCACCAGAAATACCTCTCTCGTGAGATCGCGAAGCCGCGGCGCAAAATATGCAGCAATATCTTCAGGGGTTGTTATAGTTATCTGTTCTCCCAATGCTGCCATCTGGATTCTTCTTGATAACTCAAATACAGATTCAAGTGTTATGGCTTTAACCCTTGCTATTCCCGGGATAACCCTGAGTTGCTGCCAGTTTTTCCTGGCAAGCTGTCGCAAACCGTTGAAGTGTTCAAGCAGTGCCTGGGAAGTTTCAATTACATTCAGCTCACGGCTTCCCGTTCGAAGTAAAATTGCAAGAAGCTCTGCGTCGGAAAGACTTTCAGCTCCATACTTCATTAGTTTTTCACGTGGCTGCTCATCCGGCCGCATCTCCTTAACTGTGCGTCCCGAATATTTATAATTTTGCCATTTATCTTCCGGATTTTCAAACTCTTGTTGAACCATAATTTTTTAATGATTTGATGAATGTTATGTTTCAGTATGAAATGCCGGGCAATCCTAATCAGGCTCTCAAAACCCTGGTGATTTCCATTCGCTGTTTTCATACATTTTCGGTTTAACTATATGAACCAAAAGAAACCTGCTCCTTACAGTTTTGGATAAAAGTATTTTTTAAAAAGTAAAAAAATCCGTTTTATACAATTAGAAAATAAATTTCCCAAAAAAAAGCAAAACAGATTATGGAAGAAAAAATCATCACATACAAAGGAGATGAAATTAAAGTTACATTTGATGTCAATAGATGCATCCATTCCGCTGAATGCACCAAGGGTCTGCCGGCGGTTTTTGATGTGGACAAAAAACCATGGGTACAGCCCAACAATAGCTCTCCCGGTAAAATTGCCGAAGTAATTCATCGATGTCCTACGGGTGCCCTGCAGTACGAAAGGCTCGACGGAAAGGAGAACGAATCACCACCAAAGCAAAACAAAATATCTCTTGGCAAGAATGGGCCCGTTTACATGTATGGTGATTTAGAGGTTCAGAACGCCGATGGCGATGTAGTTCTTGAAGATACAAGGTTTGCTCTTTGCAGATGTGGTGAATCAACCAATAAACCGGCCTGCGACAACAGCCATGAAGAGATTGAATTCACAGCTGATGAAAGCTCTGATCTCGAAAAATTCCCTGAAACAGAAAGTGAATCTCATGGAAAGCTAATTTTGAAACTGATGAAAAATGGCCCGGTACTGGTAGAAGGAACATACAATATCCAGGAAAATAAAGACCAATTCAGTCAATCAGACAAAAATATGGCTCTTTGCCGCTGCGGCGGTTCTTCTAATAAACCATTTTGTGACGGAACACATAAGGATATTGGTTTTAAAACATCAGAGTAATCTTTAGGTAAAAAATGGCACAGTTTTTTTTAATTGCAGGGGCGGTTGCTATGGCACTGGCTGTCGGTTTCGGCGCATTTGGTGCACATATTGTACAGGATATGCTTACAGCCGAAAGATTTGAGGTTTATAAAACCGGGGTAGAATATCATTTCTATCATGGTATAGGTTTACTGATTATCGGTGCGATTGCGTTGCATATGCCTGAAAATAACCTGCTCAGTTGGTCCGGCTGGCTTTTGCTTGCAGGCATACTCATTTTCTCGGGCAGTCTGTACCTTCTTACACTCACTGACACAGCCTGGCTTGGGGCCGTTACTCCAATTGGCGGAGTTGCTTTTATTGCCGGCTGGATACTGTTTGCGATTGCACTTTTGAAACAACAGATATAAATCTGTCCCGTTTTTAATAGAGTGTAATTAACGTAAAAAGTCGATTTATGAAAACCGTTTATTTTTTTCTTCTATTCTCATTGCCACTTTTAACTGCAGACCTCTTTGCCCAAAATGAGACGGTACGACAGCTAATCTCTCTGGAGGGAATACAGGAAGTCGGGTTCACAGCAAATCTCGAAGGGAGCCGAACAGTTACAAGCGATAAAAACCTCACCCCTTCAAACATCCGCCAGGCCGTTGTTGAAGAACTAATAAACAATGATATAAAATTTGCAGATGACGAAGAAGTACGTTCATCTGCTGATATTCCTTTTCTCTATATGCATATCAACATGCTGGAGCTTGAAAACGGGTTAATCCCGTTTTCCATCGAATTGAGGCTTTATCAGCCCGTGAAACTTTCACTGAACAGGAATCTCGAAACAAGTGCAAGTACCTGGGAATCTGGTATGGTTGGTATCGTTTCACTTGATCGAATATCTTTAATCAGAGAGGCAGCTCTGAATGAGGTTTTAACATTTATTGACGATTATCACTCCGCCAATCGTTAATTTTTACATTCTGAAATCTTAATTTTTATTACTCTACAAGTAAGAGACATTCGTTTTTGACATCGTCATTGTACCGATCTCTGCAGAATCAATTTAAAAATTCGGAACCCTGTTAATGCTGGTAAAAGTTCTTTTTTTATTTATTCCTTTTGCAGGAATCCTGTTTTTTCATACTGAACTTCAGGCTCAGCAGGCAAATAATGTTCCCAACCTGATAAATATTTATCATCTTGATACGGATGAACAAATTTCACTGGATGGTAAATTGAACGAGCCTTTCTGGCAAAAGATTAGTCCGGTGACAAATTTTATCCAGCGGGATCCCGTAGAAGGGGGTGAACCTTCCGAAGAATCGGAAATCTATGTCGCTATGAGTCGGGAATATCTCTATATCGGTGCGAAAATGTATGACAGCAGCGCAGATAAAATACTTGCCTTCCAAAAAAGGAGGGACCAGAGCCTGCGAACCGATGACCGCTTTATGTTTATCCTGGATACCTTTAATACCGGAAGAAATGCTTTTTTCTTCGAAACCAACCCGGCCGGGCTGCGTGGTGACGGGCTGATCAATATTGGACAAGGAAGAAATTTGAATAAATCATGGGATGGCATCTGGGATATTCGCACAACCATCACAGATGAAGGCTGGTTTCTGGAAATTGAAATCCCTTTCAGAACATTAAACTTTGATCCGGATATTGATACCTGGGGAATCAATTTTCAGCGGACTATCCGCAGAAAAAATGAAGAGATAATCTGGACGGGATTTCGCAGAAACCAAAGTTTATTCAGACCGCAGGATGCAGGAAAAATTACGGGGCTAAGTGATTTGAATCAGGGGATCGGAATTGAAGTTGTACCGTATGGAATTACAACCGGAACCCGGGAATGGACCGGAAACGATAGGGAAGACAATTTTTCTGCAGATGCAGGATTTGATATCTCCTACAATATCACACCAAATTTGCGTTCATCGGCTACTGTGAATACGGATTTTGCTGAAGCAGAGGTAGATCAGAGACGCGTGAACTTAACACGGTTTCCCCTCTTCTTTCCCGAACAGAGAGATTTTTTCCTTGAAGGCTCCGACATCTTCAGTTTTGCTCCTGCGAGCGGAGTTACACCTTTTTTCAGCCGCAGGATTGGACTTGTTGAAGGTCAGCAGATTCCGATCAATTTCGGCGGGAAATTACTGGGTCGGCCGGGTAACTACAATGTGGGTCTTATTCAGATTCAAACAGGAAGCAAGGGAGATATTAACAGGGAAGATTTTACAGTTGCAAGAGTAACAAGAAATCTGTTTGAGGAGAGTCAGATCGGTGTAATCTACACACGAAGGGCCACCCATAACAGTGTTCTAAGTGACAGGCATACCGCAGGTGTCGACTTTGAATTGGGTACCTCACGCTTCAGAGGGGATAAAAATCTTCAGTTCCAGGCATTCTTTCTATGGCATAATCCAAACAGACCGGATGAAGATTCTGATTTTTTTGATCGCAGTGCACGCGGAATTCGAATTTCATATCCAAACTATCCTGTGAGCGCAAGCATGTCGTACCGGGAACTCGACAGAGATTTTAACCCTGATGTCGGTTTTACGCGAAGAAATTCTTTCAGAAGATTACAACCATCAATTTCCTATGAGAGAAACCTTGAAAAAAACTCCTTGTTCCGGCAAATTGAATTCTCTATCCGGCATGAATACCTTGCCGATATGGACTTCAGACCGCAGTCTGTTTCAACAAGGTTTACACCCATTGATATTCTTTTTGAATCCACAGAACGGTTTAATGCTTCCGTCACCCGGGCATTTGAGAGACTGAACTTCCCATTTGATATCCGCCGCGACAGATCCATCATTATACCTGCGGGAGATTATTATTTATGGGCTTTCGATACAGAATTCAGTACCGCAAATTTCAGGAAAGTGTCGGGCGAAATTGAATTTTCACACGGCGGTTTCTGGACCGGTACCAGAACACAATATGAGCTATCTGCTGATTTCCGTCCATTACCCGGTATTAACCTCGATGCCAACTGGACCCTTACCCAGGTGAGACTGCCGGAAGGGGATTTTGATACTGATCTTTTCAGATTTGAAGCCAATATTGATCCGACCCCGTCAATCTCATTCACTTCAAATATTCAGTTTGATACACTAAGTGACAGACTCGGGTTATTTAATCGATTCAGATGGATTGTAACTCCCGGCACTGATCTTTTTTTGGTCCATACAGCCAACTGGCTTTCAGATGTCGACCGCCTCAGGCCGCTGAGTACGGGCGGAACTATTAAACTCTCGTATACCTATCGTCTTTAAGATACCTTCAAGTAAATCAAATTATCGTATAAATTCCCGACAACGCCGGCGGTATCTGTTCACATTTCATCAAAATATAACAGAACCAGTACTGCGAGAATGAGAAAACCGAAGAAGATCAAAGCAAAGATTGTCCAAGGCTGAAGGCCTGCAGCAGTGCAGTTTCAATTTGGGTGATGATTACGCTGGTCGGGCAGGTTTCAGTGGATAGACAGACAACCGGAATTGAATGGCTGTGCATGTTTATGGTATGTCCTGTTCCAGGCCTTCAGCCTCGCGGTTTGTCAACATACATAATTCCCCGGGGCGCCTGCCCCGGGCTGTGCTGTTTCAGGCTTTCAGCCTGGTCGATTTTGTCTCCAGGTTCCCGGTGAACTGCCGACCTGTGCCCTCATAATATGAAGAGACTGGCTCTTTGTATTTGCGAGTTAAGAGAATGGGTAACAAACTGTATTCCGAATTTATTTTAATGCGCATCGAAATGGATAAATATGGTAATAAGAGATAAATCTGAAATTTTCGGATGCGAAATTGTGAATCACCTGGATGACTACGATAACCTGATATCAATTGTTCAGAATACAGGCTGAAGGCCTGTTGCAACACAGCCCCGACACGGCTGTGTCGGGGTTTCCGGTGCGGTGTCAACCGGACGGGCTGAAGGCCTGCAGCAGGTCCCTTTCAATTCGGGTGATTGTTACGATGGCGGGGAGGATTTAGTGCAATGGCAGCCGGCCTGTATGGTATAGTTGCTCATTTTCTTGGCCTGTCCTGTTCCAGGCCTTCAGCCTGGTGGGATTTTGAGAGATAATTATCAGATGAAGCTGAAACCAAACCGGAACATTCATCAGGCGACTTAGAGGATGCCGGCCTTAGCTGTGGTTTGAGCACCAGTCGTCAGATGAATATTCCCACGATTAGTCCGGTAAAATCAGGTTTTTAATTCTGTTAAAGCTGTTTTTCTCGAAGCGCCAGACGAAATCAAATTGTCCGAGCAGAAAACCGTAAAAGAGAAACAGAACCTGGTAGGAAGGTAATACAAAAGCAAACCAGCAGGAGACCCTGATCCACCACGGTGTGGAATCCACGATTCCGATCCAGCCGAAAGCTAACTGTTTTACAAAAAGGGCCGACATCCCCGTTATTGCAAATATGAGAAGGATAACAGCTACCTGCCACACTGTTTCAACTTCCCAGCGGTTCATCAGTTTTTTTACAATTGCATTCATGTTTATTTCCGTCTTTGAATCGCCTGGATGGATTTACCGGCTGCTATAATGGTTTCTTCTATCATTTTTTCAGTCAGAGTTTTTGCCAAAAACCAGCTTTCAAAAGGAGATGGTGGCAGGTAAATCCCCCGGTTTAACATCTCATGGAAAAAGAGTTTAAAAAACTCCTGGTCTGTCTGACTGGCTGTTTTAAAATCAGTCACTTTCTGATCTGTGAAAAAGATGCTGATCATCGAGCCAACCTGGTTAATGTGAAACGGGACACTGTGCGATGAGAATACGCCCGACAATCCTTTTTTCAGCTTTTCGCCTTTTTCTTCCAGTTCTACGTAATATTCAGGGTGTCTGTCCAGTGTTTCCAGCAGTGCGTGCCCTGCAGCCATTGCAAGCGGGTTACCGGATAGCGTACCGGCCTGGTACACCGGCCCAACGGGCGATACTACATCCATGATCTCTTTCTTACCGCCAAAAGCGCCCACTGGTAAACCCCCGCCGATAATTTTACCAAATGTGACCAGGTCAGCCCACACATTATACCTTTCCTGAACGCCGCCTCTTGAAAGACGAAAGCCGGTCATCACTTCGTCAAAGATCAGAACCGAGCCATGGGTATCACACAAATCTCGCAATTCTTCAAGAAATCCCGGATTCGGCGGAATGCATCCCATATTGCCGGCAACAGGCTCCAGGATAACCGCAGCAATCTTATTCTTGTTCTTCTTAAACAGTTTCTCAACACTTTCAATATTGTTATAATCAGCAACAAGTGTATCCTTTGCTGTCCCTTCCGTTACACCGGGGCTGCTGGGCGAACCTAATGTAAGGGCTCCGCTTCCTGCTTTAATCAGGAAGGCATCGGCGTGTCCGTGATAATTGCCTTCAAATTTTATAATCTTTTCTCTGCCCGTATATCCCCGTGCAACTCTTATAGCACTCATACATGCTTCCGTTCCGGAGTTTACCATTCTGACCTTGTCCACATTCGGGACCATCTGCTGAACAAGCTCTGCCATTCTGATCTCAATTTCAGTCGGCGCCCCGAACGATGTGGAATTGAAAGAAGCATCCTGCAGGGCTTTGATGACAGGCGCATAAGAGTGACCCATAATCATCGGTCCCCATGATCCTACGTAATCGATATACTCATTGCCGTCAACATCGGTTAACAGAGAGCCTTTTGCTTTTTTAAAAAAAACAGGTGAGCCGCCTACAGATTTGAATGCACGTGCGGGTGAATTCACCCCGCCGGGAATAAATTTTTGTGCTCGCTCAAATAGTGACTTACTTGTTTTCAGTTTGTCGGACATCTGTCAACTGTTTATTTTTGTGTTTGTGTCAGAATGAATACCGGCATCAATGTTCTGCCTGAATACCTGTTGACCAATCCCAGAGTATTCTGCGTTTCCATCTGGTTTATTACCCTGTCATATTTTCCAATGCCGCTATTCTCTCTTCAAGAGGCGGATGTGTCATGAAGAGGGCTTTAAATCCTTTTTTCTTACCGGAAGTTATACCAAATGCCTGCATCGATTCCGGCAGCTGATTGGGCACCTGCGATTCTGCCTGCAAACGTTTTAAGGCATTAATCATTCCATTCTTGCTCGCAAGTGTTGCACCCGCTTCATCCGCCCTGTACTCACGTTTTCGTGAGAACCAGAATACGATTGTAGAAGCCAAAATCGCAAGAACAATCTCAGCTGCTATAGTTGTTATAAAGTAACCAATCCCAAGGCCTCTTTCATTTTTTAAGATCACGCGGTCAACAGCAAAACCAATCACACGGGCAAGAAACATAACAAATGTATTTACCACACCCTGAATCAGTGCCAGGGTTACCATGTCCCCGTTTGCAACATGACCGATCTCATGACCGAGAACTGCACGTATCTCGTCTTTATCAAACCGCTGAAGCATTCCATGGCTGACAGCCACAAGTGCGTTGTTCCGGTTCCAGCCTGTAGCAAACGCATTTGCCTGTTGCATGGGAAAAACACCAACCTCAGGCATTCCGATACCGGCCTTTTCTGACATATCACCAATTTCCCGAAAAAGCCACTGTTCCTGCTGGTTCCGTGGTTCTTTGATAATTTCAACTTTCGCAGTCCATTTGGCTATTTTTTTAGAAAGAAGCAGCGAGATAAAAGAACCTGCCATACCAAAAACGAAACAGAATATGAGTAGAGCCTGCAGATTCAGGTTCGTTCCTGTCTCATCCAGGAATGAATTTACTCCTAACAGGGAGAGGGTAATACTTGCAACAATAATGATCGCAATGTTTGTAGCAAGAAATAAAAATACTCTTTTCATCTTATAAAAAATGGTTTGAATTTATTGGATGTGGAAAATACAAATTTCATCATTTGAGATGAATTCGCTTTTCCTGAAACAGGATTTACAATAATCGTGCCGCTTTTTTTGCAAAATAGGTAGCGATTATATCAGCGCCGGCACGTTTAAAAGCAATTAACGACTCCATCATGGCTTCTTCTTCATTCAGCCAGCCGTTTTGAGCGGCGGCCTGAATCATCGCATACTCGCCCGACACCTGGTATACAGAAACGGGAATACGAACGTTTTGTTTTACCGCCTGAACCACATCAAGGTATGGCAGCCCGGGTTTTACCATTACGATATCAGCTCCTTCCTGTTCATCGAGCTGTGCCTCTCGAATGGCTTCTCGGGTGTTAGCCGGATTCATCTGGTAGGTTTTTTTATCACCAAAACCGGGTGCTGAATCCAGCGCATCCCTGAACGGGCCATAGAAACAGGACGCATATTTGGCACTGTATGCCATGATTCCCCTGTTTTTGTAACCGTTCTCTTCAAGAGCTTCCCTGATTTTCCCGATCCGGCCGTCCATCATATCGGATGGTGCCACAAAATCTGCCCCGGCTTCCGCATGACTCACAGACATTTTGGCAAGTACTTCTATCGTTTCGTCATTTAAGATCTCATTTTCATGCACAATGCCATCGTGTCCGTAGCTCGAATAGGGATCAAGAGCCACATCCGTCATAACAACAAGCGATGGAAAATGGTTTTTAATTTCTCTTACTGTCGTTTGCATCAGTCCGTCGGGGTTAAGCGCTTCAGTACCCTGGTTATCATTCTTCTCATCCGGTACTTTTACGAACAACAAAACAGACTGAATACCTGCATAAATTAATTCGCTTATTTCGGTCAGGAGTAAATCCGGTGTATAACGGTAATAGCCCGGCATCGAAGAGATCTCCTCTTTCATATCTTTGCCTTCCATTACAAAGAGCGGTGCAATAAAGTCAGCAGGGTGTAAACGGGACTCCGATACCAGCTTTCTGAGGGCACCGGAAGTCCGCAATCTTCGGCCGCGTATAAACGGAAAGTTTCCTTCTTTACTCATTTTTGAACTGTCAATTTTATAGCAAATCGATTTTCACCTGTTACGAAGATACATCCTCTTCGTGAATTCCATGTTAAGATCTCTTTTCGAATAAAATCATGCCCACAAACAGCAACAGGGTGCCAAATCTGAAAAAATTACAAATACCTATCACAATCCTCTTCGTGAATTCTTCGCGTCCTCGTGACCTCACGGTAAAAAGGGGACTAATTAGTTTTACTTCACAGGTTGCGATCGCCCGATAAAAAAAAATTATGACTGGAAAAAGGATCAATGTATATGCTAATAAAAATGGTTTCAAATAGCGGGTATCACATTTTTTATCAGTACTGTCCAAAACGTTTAAGAATTTTAATAAATGCCTATGTTTCAGTGCATCCGGAAGCATCTATTGTTGAATTTCGAAACTCGATTCTCCGGATCTCCTTCTATGCTCCTATGGGAGCATTTGGCAGGTAATAAACGAGAGATTGAAAAACCAATAGCGTCCCGTAGGGCACGCCTGGCAGAAGCCTGACGTAAAGCGTGCCCATCCACAGCCTCTCACCAGGCGTTCCGCTGGAACGCAGCGATCAAGACGGTACCACACATTGTTACCGACCATACCTTCCTACAGGAAGGAACTGGAGTTGTATAACTTGCACGTATACACGTTGAAGTCTTTTATTGGTAACAGTCTGCTCATCGTTTATGGAATAGATCATCAGGCTAGCTCTCCGTCACCTGCTCCATTTTGTATCCAGCAGTTTTTCAAAACGTTTTGGACAGTACTGATTTTTTATATAGTATACTCATTCACCCTTCAGCAAATCAATTTTTGAATCGATCTCAATATCCTGTAAAAGGGTACGGTGAACAGGGCATTTTTGAGATATTTCCAGAAGCCGGTCGAGCTGTTCATCACTTAAATCACCTTTTATCGTAATCTCCTTTTCGATACGATCAATCTTTGAAGATTTTTCGCCGCAATCACGGCAATCTTCAGCGTGATCCTTAAAATGTCTCAGCTCCATAAATATATCTTCAACCGGCCATTTTTTGCGGCTTGCATACATTCTTACTGTCATCACTGTACAGGTACCAAGCGACATTAAAAGCAAATCATAGGGATCGGGCCCTTTATCTTTACCACCGGACGATTCCGGTTCATCAGCAATGACTTCATGATCGCCTGCATTGAGTACAGTTTTATAATTTTCATCACCCAGGTGAACGTGTACGATTTTTTTCTTTGAATTGTCGGTCATGTCAATTTTATTTTATTCATTGATATTATTGTAAGGTATAAGATTCAGGGAGTCACATTCCAGTATTGAGGGATGAATTTTAAAAAATCCAGCTGTCAATTTATCGAGCTGCTCAGATTTGCCCTTTATGAGTAATAGTGAACGTGCAGCAAAATACAACGCCGGGTCACTATAGCTTACTGCATAACAATAAGTTAACAATTATTTGATCTTCTGATAATGATATAACTATCCTGCCGTAACGTTGATTGATTTTATTATAAATAAAATCATCTTTATTATGGCTAAACGATCTCTTGATGTAGTGGTTCTTTCTGATGTGCATCTTGGCACTGTTGGATGCCACGCCCTTGAACTGGTTCAATATCTCAACACTATAGAACCGAAGAAACTTATACTGAACGGCGATTTTGTTGATATCTGGAACTTTCGCAAATACTACTGGCCCGAATCCCATATGCTGGTAATGCGGACGATGCTGACCATGATGACAAATGGAACCGACATCTACTACCTAACCGGAAATCACGATGAAGTTCTCAGAAAAGTTTCAAGCTTGCAGCTTGGACCCCTCTTTGTTCGCGATAAACTGGTACTTGAACTGAATGGTGAAAAAGTGTGGATCTTTCATGGTGATGTTTTTGATATCACTATGAAACACAGTAAATGGATTGCAAAAATCGGCGGGAAAGGATATGACTTGTTAATACTTCTGAATCGGGCCATCAATTCACTTCTGACAAAATTTGGACAGGGTAAACTTTCTCTTTCAAAAAAGATCAAGGAGAGTGTGAAAAAGGCTGTCAGGTTCATTGAAGACTTTGAAACCACAGCTATGGAGCTTGCGATCGACCAGGGCTATGACTATGTAATATGCGGACATATTCATCAGCCAAAAATAAGAGGCTATGAAAATGATTACGGCTCGGTTATCTATATGAATTCAGGCGACTGGGTTGAAAACCTCACAGCTCTCGAATATGACGGGCTGGAGTGGTCGATGTTCCGTTACGAAGAATCCCGGTTTGGAAAACAGGAGATCATTCAAAAAAAGATAAACCGAAAAAAAACACACGAAAGGGAAATTATCGAATGAAACTTCTATACGGGATACAGGGAACCGGACACGGGCATATCAGTCGCGCCAGGGAAATTCTTCCACACCTGGCGAACAGAGCAAATGTTGATATTCTTCTGAGCGGATACAACTGCAAACTGAACCTGGACGGTTTTACGGTAATTAAAAAAAGAGGGATAAGTTTTCAATACGACAACCGGGGCGGTGTTTCTGTTTTGGAAACCGCCCGAAGCCTGCACCCTGTAAAACTGCTAAGAGATATTCAGGAACTGGATACAGGAAAATACGATCTGATTATCTCAGATTATGAACCCATTACAAGCTGGGCTTCAGTGGCTTCAAAAGTTTCATGTGTGGGACTGAGCCATCAGTCGGCCTTTTTATCAGACAATTGCCCCAGACCATATAAAACATCTGTTGTATCTGAACAGATCATGAAGAATTTTGCGCCTTGTACAAAACCGGTTGGTTTTCATTTTAAGCGATATGATTCTTTTATCGAGCCGCCCGTAATACGCTCCCAGGTAAAAAATCTGAATCCCAAAGATGATGATCATATCACTGTTTATCTTCCGGCATTTGATCATGAAACGCTTGCCTCCCTGTTTCTTCGATTCAGTACTATTAAATGGGAGATATTCTCTCCTTTTTGCACAGAATCGTATACACGGAACAACATCACGGTGCACCCTCCCGGCAATGAATCATTTCTGAAAAGTCTTGAGAATTGTACCGGTGTAGTAACCAGTGCCGGTTTCGAAACCTGTGCAGAAGCAATGTACCTGGGCAAAAAGCTTTTTGTAATACCAATTAAAAACCAGTACGAGCAACTCTGTAATGCTGCCGCACTTGAAAAAATTGGGATCTGTGTTGCGCATGACTGGGGGAATGCTCTTGAAAAAAAGCTTCGCGCGTGGTTGTGTAATAATCCCGTTATTCACCTCGAAGAAATTGCCGCTGTTGAAAAAATTGCCGACAAACTACTTCGCATGGCGAGTCGGATGAACCATAAAAAATATGCGTTACATTAACGGCAGGTATTTTTGCCTGATCATTTTCATATGATGAAACTCATGGCCGGCAATCACAAATCCTATGGCTCTGACTGTAAAAGGATTATCATTAACGACTCCTGACCGCATTAACTGAACATCGTTAAAGCTATGAAACAGGGAGATGGTAATTTCCCTCGTTAGCCTGATACGTTCCAGCAATTGATTGAGCGGCATATCATCAAAATTGGCATTTAACACATAGTGATCATGATCATAGCCGGGAAGTGGTTTCTGCTCACCGCGGGCAAGGCTCAGCGCCCTGTACTGAAATATTAACTCGGTATCAGCCAGGTGGCCCAATACTTCCTTCACTGACCACTTTCCAGGTTCGTATCTCCTCTGTGAACTCTGATCACTAAAGTCAGATAACAAATCCAAAAACTGCCGGTTTTGATATGGCAAAATTTGTAAAAGAGAATGATCCGGTAACTCGTTCACATATTCTGCGTAAAAATCTCCGTATTCGCTTCTGTATGGTTTTTTCGAAAGTGGCATAACTGTTTCAACTGTATGTTCTATTATGATAAACCGGGTGTCTCACCTGACAGAGTTTAAAAAGAAAAGCCCTCACTTCACAAATAAAAAATTGAGAAATGAAGGCTCTAAAATAACTTTATATAACTGTGTTGCAGGTGATTTACTGCAAAATAGTGATTGCTATTCCACCGAATGGGACTTTACATTGGTCTTAGCCACCTGCTCTCCATCCGCATAGTTAATGGTTTCATATGCGTAGTTTACACCATCGCTCATCTTCCAGTCGCTGTAGCGAACTTCAACATTCTGTCTGGCTCCTTGTTGCGGATTAAACTGGCTGAATTGAATCATTGCAGGAAGTGAAGTTTCAGGATTTAGAAACAGATCAAATTCGGGATCCGATTTAATTTTCAGATGCACATACTCAACCGATTCAACCATTTCCATACCCATATATTCTGCAGATGTCTCTTCCAGGTTCAGAGCTATATTTATAAAATTGCGAGAATATTGGCCTAACGTCTGTTCCATTTGTGCAGGAGGCATCGCTCTTTCCTGACCACCCATCTTCATCACACCATTTCCGTTCGAAATTTCAGTTACAATTTTCCCAAATGGCGCATTCACTTCAGCTATAAACTCATTCTCTTCAAAATTAAGTTCTTCCCTGGAATCCAGTGACATTTCACCCTGGGGTGCATTAATAATGTTTTCACTTTCCACTACCAGGTTGCCATCAAGTGTTAGTGAAGGAAGCACGGCATTTGCCATTTTACCAAGCCACTCTTTGCCCTTTGCAGCATCACCTGCAACGGACTCTTCACTTTCATCACTGCCCGGCTCAGGGATTGTAATATCAATTTCATTCACGTTTCCAAACTTATCAAGCTGATCTCCTATTTCAGACTCATTGCCAACAACAAGTATCTGCAAATTTTCAGGGCGCAAATATTCATTTGCCACACGCTGAACATCAGAAATAGTAACACTTTTGATCTCTTCAACAAGTTTATCAAAGCTGTCTTTCGGCAGGCCCGCGTATTCATTTGATAATCTTTGATTCAATACTTTCGATTTACTGTCGTACTGAAATACAATAGAGTTCAAAAATTGATCTTTTGTCTCCTGCAGCTCTTCTTCCGAAATCGGTTCATTTTGCAGACGTTCAACCTGCTCAATAATGGCATCTATAGCTTCGGCAGTTGTTTCACTCTGTGTCATAACACCGGCTGTAAATGTCCCCGGGTAAAAATTGCCGCTCCTGTATGATCCGAAAACGTCATACGCAAGGCCCATATCGCTTCTCACTACCTGGAACAGACGGCCGGAAAATCCTCCGCTAAGCACCTGGTTCATCACCTGCAGCCTGGCATAATCCGGGTTGCTGCGCATACCGCCGATATGCCCTAACAGCACATAACTTTGATTCACATCAGACTTATTGATGAAATTGACTGTCTGTTTAAAGTCGTAATTAACATCCGGGAACAGGAGATTGTTTTCTTCACCTGCCGGAACAGAACCGAAAGCATCCCGAAGTTTCCTTTTCACATCCCTCATATCGAAATCACCGATTACGCCAATCATCATGTTATTTCCTTTAAAAGCATCCTCATGAAATTGCACAAGATCTTCACGGGTAATATTGTCAACTGTCTCATACTCCGTCAGTCTGCCATACACAGATTCGGAGCCGTAAATTATTCGTTCGAACTCGCGATTGGCTATGCTGCCCTGGTCATCATTTCTTCGGGATATACCACTTTTAGTCTGAGTTTTGGCAAGCTCAATTTTGTCTTCCGGAAAAAGCGGGTTTTGAAGAAGGTCTATAAAAACAGGCAAAAGTTCGTCAAAATCTTCTTTCAGAACATTCATATTGGCTGTTCCGCTTGTAAAGCCAATACCGGTTTCCATTCTTGCAGCTTTATTTTCCAGTAACACATTCAGTTCATCGGCCGGGTATTTTTCTGACCCCCCGCTTCGCATTACAGTGCCTGTCATCGAAGCAAGTCCGACTTTATCATCAGGTTCCATTACAGCGCCGGTACGAACACGGGCACTTACATTAATGAGGGGAAGTTCATTGTCCTCCACAAGGTAAAATGTAATTCCGTTATCGAGTGTATAGACTTCTACATCGGGACGGTCGAAGTCATTTATTTCCGGATAATCGATCTCGTCCCATCTCTTTTGTGCATCAGCGGCCTGCAGGCCTGCTATCAGTAAAATCAAAAATGTTGTTAATAATCTTTTCATAGGTCTCTGCTTATTGGTTTTCCCGGGCGTCAGCCACGTCTTTTTGAGCTTGTTTATTCACAATCATACCGACGGTACGATTCTGTTGGGTAAGATATTCATTTGCCACACGCTGCAAATCATCAAGAGTTACAGATTGCAGCTCTTCTATGGATGTAAATACTTTTCTCCAGTTTCCCTGTTGCGCATGTGTTTGTGCAAATCGAAGCGCCAGTCCGTTGTTGGAAGCCAGTCCGCGAACCAAATTTGCCCTGGCATTTGTAATGGCACGGTCAAGTTCCTCTTGCGTAATAGAACCGTTCTTAACAGCTTCAATCTCTTCAAGTATTGCATCCTCTACATCTTCAATTGCAACACCCTGGTTGGGAACTGCAAATGTCAAAAACATACTTTGATATTTTGTGCCAGGAAACCCGTTAAAAGCCTGTACAGCGAGAGCGAGTTTTTCATCTTCCACAAGCTTCTTGTATAAGATGGAGGTTCTGCCCTGGGATATAATAGACCCCAGCAGCTGGAGAGGTGCTGCATCTTCATGCATCTGGTCAACTGTATGATATCCTGTTAAAAGGAAGGGCTGACTCTCTTCCTCAATAATAAAACGACGCTCCCCTCTTTGACCCGGCTCCTTCGTATTCAATTTCGGCACGGGTTCGCCTGCCGGCATATCACCGAAATACTGATTGGCAAGCCTCTTCATCTTATCCGGATCAATATCCCCTGCAATGGCAATCGTAATATTACCGGGTACATAAAACGTATCATAAAATTTTTCCGCATCGCTGATTGTAGTAGATTCAATATCACTCGGCCAGCCAACAACCGGGTTTCCGTAGGGATGAGCCGTGTAAGCCACAGCAAGAAACTCTTCGATCAAACGTCCTACAGGATTGGAATCAGTTCGCATTCTGCGCTCTTCCATCACCACATCTTTCTCTACATAAAACTCTCTGAAAACCGGGTTTTTAAAACGATCGGCTTCAAGGTTAAACCAGAGTTCAGCCCTGTTTTGAGGCAAACTGTAAAAATAACCTGTAGCATCGGCACTTGTAAAGGCATTCAGGCCAACCCCGCCGTTATTTTGAATAATCTGGGAAAACTCGTTATTCACAACATACTCTTTCGCTTTTTCCTGGGCGTCTTCAAAATTTTTCCACAACTGCTCCACTTTTTCAGAATCTGTCCCGGCACTTCGTTTTTCACGCAACCAGGCCTGGTAGGCTTCTTCAACTTCTTCAATCGCTTTTTTCTCGTTCTCCCAATCGGTTGTACCGATGTAGTGAGTTCCTTTAAAAGCCATATGTTCAAATATATGAGCTATACCGGTATTTCCTACCGGTTCATTGGCCCCGCCAACATCCACAAATGTGACAAAACTTGCCACAGGTGCTACAGGACGTTCAATGATGATAAAATGCAGACCGTTGTCGAGTGTAAACTCGGTTACTTTTTCTTCGAATGATTCGAGATCCTGCGCGAACGCTGTATGGAGAGGAAGCAGCAGCATACACAAATACAGAATCCCTGCCGGGATAGTTTTTTGGTAGTGTCTCATCTATTAATAAATTGAGTTAGTGGTTTAGCTTTGCAGGTACGTAAAATGGTACAGTAAGTTTCAAAAAAAATATTCTCCATACAACTCTCTTTCTAAAAATTTTTTAAACCCCGTTTGTAAGAAATTATCCTACTTTACCTGTCACGTTTGGACTACGCTTATGAGAAATTAAACCCTCTCTTTCTAAAAAAACAGATATATGTAACCTTATATAAAGGGAATAACTTTAAAACAAGAGGTGATTGTTATGGTAAAAAAAAGCATATCTGTTTTGATAGTAATTTTAATTGCATGTAATACTCAATTATTTGCTCAGCAAACAGGCCAGCAACAACAAAAAATGCAGCAGCAGATGCAAAATATGATGCAGCAAATGAATCAGATGATGGAACGAACCCAAAATATGACGCAGGAGATGAATCGTAAAATGCAGCAAACACAAAATGAACAGATGCGAAATCAGTTCAGGATGACACATAGAATGGGTGAGCAGCTTGGAATGATGCTGGGGAATATGAAAAATGCAGCTGAAAGGTGCAACATGATGCTTCAGGATCAGCAAATGATGCAGGATCGAGAAATGAGAAGGGAAACAGAACGGCTGCAGAAACATCTTCAGGATATGACTAAACAGATGGATGATGCGGTCATGACAATGGAGAGAATGACAAAAAGGCTTCGCAATATGGAATCTGCAGGCAATTGAATGTAAATGGGATATAAACCATGAAACCTTCTTTATTAAGAATCCGGTTAGTATGGATTTTGATAATTATTTTTTGCGAAGGAGGTTTGGTTTATTCCCAAACAATTACCTATAACGGATCGGCTCAATTTTCAACCGGAAGTTACTTTTTTACGGAGAACACAAACAGTTTTTACCTTAATAGCGGGTTTTCATTTAGAAATAAAGGGATCAGCATAGGTCTGAATATTCCCTATATCGTACAAAGCACACCATGGATATCAGTCAGCTCCGGGAGTTTGATTGCAACCGGTGGACCCGGAAACGAAAGGGTGGGCGGAGAGAGAAACGGAAACGGAAACCGAAGAGGTGGCAGAAAGATAGATCCGGGCATAGCAGATACGATATCCTATTCAAGTGCCAGTTTTGGAGATCCAAACTTATCAGGAAATATCAAATTATATGAATCAAAAAATCAAAGAACTTCGGTACAAACCAATCTGAACATTAAATTCCCGCTGGCAGATCCCACAGACGGGTTCGGTACAGGCGCCTGGGATTTTGGAGCGGGGATGTCCATTTTCCAAAGAATTGGCTCAGATTATTTATGGATTCTGGACGTAATGCACTGGAGGCTCGGAGATATGAATAACCTGGAATTTAAGAACCCGGTCAGTTTTAGTTCCGGCCTCGGACGATCCTTTTCAAACGGCAAATGGTTGATTTCCGCAAATATTTACGGATATACCCGGATTATTGAAGAAATAGAACCGCCTTTAAGCAGCGGCCTGAATGCCGGACTGAGGATAAATCCAAAAATGAATCTCAATGCCAGTGTTGTAATTGGCCTGAGCGATTCAAATCCTGACGTATCCACGGGCTTGGGCTGGAGTGTAACTTTTTAAAAATAACACAAAATTCAAATCAGTCTTTAATATCAATTAGAACAAATCAATAAAAGAAGGTGATCAAAAATGAAAAATGTAATCTATACATCATTAATTATCATGCTAACGGCAGTAATGATTACAGATAGCGTTTATGCACAGAACCGATATGGCAAGAAAAAAAATCAGCAGACATACTCACGGCATTTTAATGTAAATACAGTCGAAACTATTGACGGGGTAGTAAAAGACATTATTTACAAATCAAGTGAACGAAACCCCGAAATGACCGGAGTACACCTGGAAATTTCAACCGGAAACGAGGAAATTCCGGTTCACCTGGGTCCAGCTTGGTACGTATCACAGCAACAGCACACGTTTAGTAAAGGCGACAGTGTAACCGTTACCGGTTCCCGTATCACATTTAACAACGCTCCTGCAATTATAGCAGCACAGGTTCAAAAAAATGATATGGTTTTGCAACTACGAGATGAAAATGGAATGCCCAACTGGAGGGGCTGGCGACGGGGTAATCCGCGCTCGAACTGAAAGTACTGCTTTTAATGATGGGGGGTAGCCCGCATTTCTCACCTAGAAATTTTTTCCTCAGCAAGGCGAAGGTAAAATGGTGGCGGAAACGTACATGGGTACGTTGAGCAAGCCATTTTACCTTCAACGCAGCTGAGGAATAAAGTTCGCCGAAAACAACCTGTTATTTTTTAAAGGACTCAAATATTGACCCAACTTATTATTTTACAATAGATTATGAAATATTCAATAAAATCTCTGTGAGAAATGCGGGGTAGTTGTTACTTTTAATCCGTAGTAAGAAGATCCGGGATAAAAATTTTATTCATGCTAAATTGCAGATACAAAACAACGGGGGCGGACAGAACTTTATACTCTTGCTTGTTTGCAGTGATGATCTTCTCAATTACAGGTTGTGATAGCAGTGATATTGCGAATGAGGTGAGTTCTGACTTTCGAACCTGGTCTAACTATCTTGGCGATAAAGGGGGCACTCAATACTCCTCACTTGACCAGATTACTACTGAAAATGTAGATAAGCTTCAGATTGCGTGGATTTTCTCGACAGGTGATACAATTTCGGGTGTCCGAACAGAAATACAGGCAAATCCTATCATTGTTGGTGATACTCTATACGCCACCACACCACAACTGAAGTTATTTGCCTTAAAAGCAGCTACCGGCGAACTTCTATGGAGATTCAATCCATTTGAGGGTGAAAAACCCGCAAGCCGCGGTGTTAATCGCGGTGTTGAGTACTGGAGCAACCGGTTGGGAGATAAGCGTATTTTTTATGTGGCCGGATCAAGATTATATGCTGTAAATGCTGAAAATGGACAACCTGTAAGTGAATTTGGGGAAGGGGGGTCTGTTGATTTTAAAACCGGGCTTGGACGCGATACGTCCGATTTATTTGTATCTGCTACATCACCTGGCATAGTATACGGCGATCTGCTGATTCACGGTTCCCGTGTTTCGGAACTGGCAGACTCAGCGCCCGGACATATCAGGGCATTTAATGTTTATACAGGTGAGATTGAATGGATATTTCACACGATTCCACATCCTGGTGAATATGGTTATGATACCTGGCCTCCTGATGCCTGGACCCGAATTGGAGGGGCTAATAGCTGGGCGGGAATGAGCCTGGATGAGGAGCGGGGAATCGTCTACATACCCACCGGATCCGCTGCATTCGATTTCTATGGCGGTAACCGTCACGGAAGTAACTTGTTTGCCAATTCACTGCTTGCCCTGAATGCAGCCACCGGAGAGAGACTCTGGCATTACCAGTTTGTACATCATGACCTGTGGGACCGTGATCCGCCCGCAGCTCCGGCCCTGGTAACAATTAACAGGAATGGGAAAAAGATTGATGCTGTGGCTCAAACTACCAAAACGGGGCATATTTTTCTTTTCGACAGAGAGTCAGGGGAGCCGCTGTTTCCAATTTTGGAAACAGAAGTACCCGCTTCTGATCTTGACGGCGAAAAAGCCTGGCCAACGCAGCCGGTACCCGAGAAGCCTTCGCCATTTGCGAGACAGTTTTTTAACAGGGAAGATATCAGCAATATTTCGTCCTCATCACGTCCCGGAATATTGAAACGCTTTAACGAAATCCGCTCATCGAATCCGTGGGATCCGCCAAGTGTTGAGGGGACACTAATATTTCCGGGCTTCGATGGCGGAGCAGAATGGGGAGGCGCAGCTATTGATCCAAAAACCGGCATTCTCTATGTAAATTCAAATGAAATGCCATGGATTTTAGAAATGATTGAAGTGGCTCCCGAAGAAAACAGTACAATGTCTCCCGGCCGTAAAATTTTTGCGATGAATTGTGCCGCTTGCCACGGCGCCGACAGGACCGGAGACTCTCAGGGTCTGTATCCATCACTGATTGATATAGGAGAAAAATTTACAAACCGGGAACTTGAAACAATTATTCAGGATGGAAGGGGTGTTATGCCTTCTTTTACTCACCTTAGTTTGGAGGAAAGAGAAACACTGGTATCTTTTCTTGCAGACAGCAAATCCGAAGATCCTGAAGGTTTAAAAATTGACATGGAGGAGGCACTGCAGGTTCCATACGCGCATACCGGCTGGAACAAGTTTCTGGACTCCGAAGGATATCCTGCAATTAAACCTCCATGGGGTACCTTGAATGCTATCGATTTAAATACCGGCGAGTATATCTGGAAAGTAAGGCTGGGTGAATTTGAAGAGCTTACCAAAAGAGGAGTTCCGAAAACAGGAACAGAAAATTATGGGGGGCCTGCAATTACGGCAGGCGGACTTCTTTTCATCGGGGCAACAAAAGACGAAAAGTTCCGCGCCTTTAACAAATCAACCGGGGAACTCCTTTGGCAAACCAACCTCCCGGCCGGCGGGTATGCAACACCATCTGTTTATGAAGCAGAGGGAAAACAGTACGTTGTAATTGCAGCGGGCGGGGGCAAAATGGGAACGAAATCAGGGGATGCATACATAGCTTTCTCACTTCCGGATGAAGTACTAAATTAAAGTGAAATCATTAACCGATTTACATTCAAACTTCTTATTTGCTGCACTATTTCTCTAACTATCTGTTCTTTATATTAGAAAATCCTAATCTTTTATTTTTACTGTAACAAAGCTCTGCCTCTCTTCTCTTTAAATTACTATCTACCCTGTTTGCATCAATGTGACGAGAGTAATAAAGAAAGAAGGTTTCAATGTTAAAAAATTACATGCTGGTTGCTTATCGCAATTTTGTGAAGCAGCCGGTGTATTCAGCAATTAATATATTAGGACTGGCAATCGGGGTGGCTTGTTCATTTCTTATTCTGTTATTTGTATGGAATGAAATCAGTTACGACAAGTATCACCCGGATTCGGACAGATTGTACAGAATTACCCAGACCTATATAAATGAGTCGGGTGAAAATGACGATGCGGGAACACCGTTTCCTATGGCACGGGCCCTCCTGCTTGAATACCCGGATCTTATAGAAGAATCCGTACGATTTATTAATTTGCAAACCGAATCACTATCTATCGCAAATAGTGAAACCCAGGAGTACGTAAGGGAAGAGCATTTTTTCTTCACAGATGCCGGTATGTTTCATCTCTTTGATATCAGCCTACTGAGAGGGAATCCCGAAACAGCACTTACAGATCCGAATACCGTGGTCATCTCTGAATCTGCGGCGGATAAATATTTTAAAGGTGAAGACCCGATTGGGAAAAATATCAGGTTTGAAGGAAGATTTAATCTTACCGTAACCGGTGTTATGCAAGACTGGCCAAAGAACAGTCATTTTCGGGCAGATGTACTGGCTTCGTTTGAATCACTCTCCAACTATTGGAGAAATTATGATGAAATCACTGCCGGATGGAGATGGAACCCGAACTGGACGTATGTAAAACTCAGCCCTGACACAGATCCGGAAACCCTGGAAGAGCTGTTGGTACAATTCAGTGAAAAATACTACACAACAGATGCCATTGGTGAAAATGAGTCTGTTATTATCCATTTACAGCCTCTTACAGATATATGGCTGAAATCGGGACTTGACAGTGAAATAGAACCGACGAGTAATATTCTTTATGTATATCTTTTTTCAGCAATAGCTATCCTGATCATTGTAATTGCTGCTATCAATTTTACAAATCTCTCGACGGCCCGGGCAATTCAGCGTTCAAGAGAGGTTGGACTTCGCAAGACATTAGGAGCTGAAAAGAGGATGCTTAAATTTCAGTTTTTAAGTGAATCCATTTTATATACAACCATCTCTGTACTTTCAGGTTTTGTACTGGCCTATCTGATTCTGCCCTTTTTTAATCAAATTCTTGGGAAATCAATTGAGTTTTCTCAGTTTGATCCCGCCTGGCTTGCGTTAGCTGTATTGCTGTTTATTATGATTACAGGCGTTCTTTCGGGTCTCTATCCCGCGTTCGTGCTTTCATCATTTAATCCTGTTGACAGCCTCCGCTCTGCCACTCCGAATATGGGAAATATGGGGCTTTTGAGACGAGGTCTAGTAACGTTTCAGTTTGCCATAACAGCTCTTCTGTTTATAGGTACAGCGGTTATATTTCTGCAATACGATTATATCAAAGATAAAAATCTCGGTTACGATACCGAACAGATCGTAATTTTGCCAACCAGTAATACATGGGTGCTCTATGATCTGGATATCTACCTGGATCGACTTCGCGAACACCCCTTAATAGAAAGAGCTACAGGCTCAAGAGCCATTATGGGGAGTGAAAAATACTCCATGTACCTCGTAAAAGCGGAGGGGCAATCAGACAGGGAACAGTCTGTTTCTAAAATTATAGTAACACACGACTTCCTCAAAACCCTGGGAATTCAGCTTGTTGCCGGCCGTGATTTTTCTGAACAGTTTTCAACAGATACCGATGATGCACTTCTGGTTAACAAGGCAGCTGTTGATTTTTTCGAATGGGGCAGTATTGAAGATGCTATTGGAAAATATATAGATATCCTGGATTACAGGAAGCGCGTGGTTGGCGTAACAGAGGACTTCCATTACAGCTACCTGAAAAGAGAAATTGATCCCCTGATTATCGAATTACCGACCACTCTGAACAGTACACTTGTAAATATTAATTACATCAAGGTTCAGTTGAATCCCGGTAACCATGAACCGGTGATTGATTATATGCGTGAAAACTGGGATGATCTGGATTCTGCCCATCCATTTGAGTACTTTTTTTATGATGATTATATGAACACAGTATATGAAACAGAAGAGCAGATGAGTCAGATCGTATCAATACTGTCAGTATTGGGTATTATCATTGCTTCTATGGGTTTATTCGGACTCGCATCCTATTCAATTAACAAGCGAAGCCGTGAAATCGGCATCCGAAAAGCTATGGGTGCAACTGCCCCCAATATCTTTCTGCTTCTTTCCGGTGATTATCTTAAAATGATTTTAATCGCAAATATTATCGCATTACCGGCCGGTTATTTCCTGGCCGATACCTGGCTTCAGGAATTTCCATACAGGATAGATTTGATTTCAATTATACCCTGGGTATTTTTGATCACTCTTATTGCACTGATACTGATTAGCTTAATTTCCATTAGTTCACAATCCATAAGAGCGGCAGTTATGGACCCGGTAAACATTTTGAAAAGATAGATTTATCTATTTCAAAATTTGAATTATATTTAATGAGGAATCCGGTTTATTCGATTTCTTAATTATAATTATTAAGGCTGGTCAAATAATATTATCGGGATGAATAAAACAAAGCAAAAAAAAAGACAGGGACAGATATTTGCTAACCCGTTTCTCGAAACTTTTACCAAAGCCCCCCCTTTTGTTTCTGTCATCATTTATCTTACCATTCTTTTTTCTCTTCTGGTGATTGGTTACCAGGCAAAAGTTGTCTCTTCTCCCTTGAGCGGAATGCTGATCTTTGCGGGAGCCGTTTTTTTCTGGACTTTCTTTGAATATTTTTTCCACAAGTATATCAACCACCTGGATGAGTATTTTCCTGATAGCGAAACCGCAAGAAAAATTGCCTATTCCATTCATGGAATTCATCATGAGTACCCGAGGGACAAAGAGCGGTTGATCATGCCACCGGTGCCCGGCCTTATAATACTTGCTGTTCTGTTTTTAATTTTCAGGTTAGCCCTGGGGCCTTATCTCTACATTTTCATGCCGGGTTTTATAACCGGTTACCTGCTCTATACGTTTGTTCATTACAGTATCCATAAAACTCCTGTTCCCTCATACCTTAAGGTACAGTACAGGCACCATGCCGTTCATCACTATAAATATCCGAACAAGGCATTCGGTGTTTCAACAACAATCTGGGACCGGGTTTTCGGCACTATGCCCCCAAAAGAGACAGAGTGAATTTTCTGAGTCCGCCAACATAATACACGGATAAATTCAGCTTGTGTATAGAGATGCTGTTAATTGATTCATTAGGTCCCTCTGAGGTTAAGAATCAGACATTTTCCCGGATGCGGGAGCTATTCTCCTTTTTGGCAAATGTATTCACAATGTAATAGAGAATTGCGGTACTGAAAAGGATCAGGATAAAACCAGTCAGAAGCGATCCGAAGAAAATCTCACCCATGGCATAGAGAAAAACAATAATCGAGATACAGCCCAGAACAACATTCCGGAAACCCGGCAAGAGCGACTCCTGCTTTGTGCCTTCGGTTACAAAAGGCCGCCAGCCGGGGCCTCCGGGCCTCACCTTTTCATAGAATTTAGCAAGAGTTTCTTTTTCCACTTTCCGGGTAAATATAGTAGCGGTTACCCAGATAACGGTTGAGAAGCACATGGTGAAAATCATCTTAGCAGCAAAACCCTCATAGCCAAGCGGACCCGCTATCATGCTTCCTATAGCTGCGGCAGCCATTGCTGCAATTTCACTCCATGCATTGATTCTCCACCAGAACCAGCGAAGCATGTAAACCAGTCCCGTACCCGAACCAATAGAGAGTATGGCTTCCCATCCTCCTTTTACCGTATCAAACATATAAGAGACAATGACAGCCAGAATCATGATCAGGAGAGTTGTCCAGCGGGAGACGCCCACATAGTGGTTCTGAGCAGCCTCAGGAGTTTCAAAGGTATCTTCCGGTTTTATGAATGGTTTATAAAAATCATTGACAATATAGGAGGCACCCCAGTTGAGATGTGTTGATACGGTTGAAACAAATGCCGACAAAAATGCCACTGCAAGCAGGCCCAGGAGTCCGGCCGGCAAAAGATCGAGCATCATCATCGGGTAACCCGCCTCGGGATCCTCAAGACCCGGGTAGGTTATAACGGCCGCAAGAGCCACCAATATCCAGGGCCACGGGCGCACCGCATAGTGCATCACATTAAAGAGCAGCGTTCCGCCAACAGCATTTTTTTCATCTTTAGCGGAAAACATGCGCTGTGCAATATAACCGCCACCTCCCGGCTCAGCACCGGGATACCAGGAAGCCCACCACATCATGCCTACCCAAACCAGCGCAGTAGCCATTGCTATTTCAGGATTGGTAAACGGGTTCAGGGAGAGTGCCCAGCCGTCTCCGCCAAAATGAACGGATAACTGGCTTTGTAATTCGGAAAGACCGCCAACCGAGTCAACTGCATACCAGGCGAGCAGAATCGATCCGATCATTGCAAGAATAAACTGGATAAAATCTGTAACAATAACTCCCCAAAGGCCGGAAAGTGAAATATAAATCCCGATCAGTACATACAAACTCGTAATAACCACCCACTGCTCCGCCCCGGTAACAATTGTCAAAATCTTGGCCATTCCGACGGTAACCCATCCAAGTATAATGCAGTTTATAGGAAGTGCAAGATAAATGGCTCTGAAGCCGCGCAGTATTCTGGCCGGCTTGCCGCTATAACGGATGCTGATAAATTCAACATCAGTAATAACATCCGCTCTTTTCCAGAGTTTGGCATACAGGAAAACAGTAAATAAACCGGAAAACATAAAGTTCCACCAGATCCAGTTCCCCGCAATTCCCTCGCTTGCCACAATTCCGGTTACCGCAAGTGGGGTATCTGCGGCAAACGTTGTGGCAACCATTGAAATCCCGACAAGCCACCATGGAAGATTTTTTCCTCCGGTAAAATAATCACTCAGTGACTCCTGGTCCCTTTTTTTTGCAATCCATCCAACAGCGGTCATCAGGACAACATATCCGGCAATAACAGTGTAATCGAGCCAGTTAAAGGGCATGAGTTCGTTTGAAACAGGTTTTTAAAAACAGAATTTTGTACCGATGGAATATAGCAGATGAGTTTATGAATACAAATATGGAAGCGGTTCCTTTATAAATGATAAAAATTTCGTTTATTTAAATATACAATCAAATATATTATGATAAAAAAATACCATTTGGGAACAACGCAATGGGGTCTGAAAGAGTGGAGAGGGTATTTTTATCCTTCTGGCGCAACTCCTGAGAATTTCTTAAAGCATTACGCAACAGTGTTCAACAGTGTGGAAGGCAATACCACGTTCTACCGCGAACCGGATACAGAAACCGTGAAAAAGTGGGGTAATGCCGTTCCTGACGGGTTCAAATTTTGTTTTAAATTTCCACAGACAATCACGCATTTTAAACGCCTTCTGGATGTGAAAGATATCACACTCGGTTTTTTGGAAAAGTTTGAACCCATTCGGAATAAAGTTGGCCCGTTTCATATTCAGCTGAGCAGCCGCTTTTCATTTAATGAGTTTAACAAGCTTGAAAAACTGCTTGATATATTGCCAACCCATTTCTCTTATGCCGTGGAGGTGCGCCACCCCGACTACTACGACAAAGGTCAAAATGAGCGTCGCTTTGAAGAGCTGTTGCGAAGTTTTTATATGAATCGTGTGATTTTTGACACCAGGCGTTTGCACTCATTGAAAACGGACGATGAATCTGTTCTGAAAGCTAAAAAGAAGAAGCCGAAATTACCTGCCCGATTCAATACAACCGGTTCAAAGCCATTTGTAAGATATGTGGGAGCCAACGAGGTTCTTCACAATGAAACGCACCTTAAAGAGTGGGCTATTATTGTTGCTGACTGGATCAGGGAAGGCAAACATCCCTACGTTTTTATCCATGCTCCCGATACATATTACGCGCCGGAACTGGCGAAGTATTTCCATCGGGAGCTGCGAAAACTGATTGAGCTGAATCCAATGCCGGAGTGGCCCTTCAACAGGCGGGATAAACAACTTGGATTATTCTGATCAGGTAATCGGTCTAAAACCTTATGATGAACGTGGTTCCGGTGATGCTCCCGGTTTCAAGAAAAAGTCCCCCGTTATGCAGACGCATAATCTGACGGGATAAGCTGAGCCCGATTCCTGTTCCTTTTGTAGAATCAGTTCCCGAGTTTGTATAAAATGGAATAAAAATTTTGTCTTGCAACTCTTTATCAATGCCAGGGCCATTGTCATTAATACGAATGGTAATTCGACCGTGATCGTCAAGGCATCCAATATATTTGATTACAGGATGATCAGTTGACTTTAAAGCCCGGAGTGCATTTTTGGTAAGATTTATTAATACCTGTTCAATCAATTGAGGATCAGCAAGAACTGTAAGAGTTTCCGGATCCGTATCCAGATGAACGTCTACACCCTGTTTTTTAAACTCGCCCTTCATTAGGTGATGAATTCGATTGAGTAATTCATTTACACGAACTCTTTGAAGATCCGGTTGCGGTATTTGTGTAAAGTCGCGGTACGACTGAACAAACCTCATCAATCCGTAACTTCGATTTTTAATGGTTGTTAGTGCCTCATCAACATCCTGAACCGTTTCATTATCAATTGTGCTGTTATCCGATCCTTTTTCGATTTTTTCGCTCAAAAAAGAGTGCACTGTTTCAGAGAGTGACGCAATCGGCGTAATTGAATTCATTATTTCGTGAGCCAGAACCTGTGTAAGGTTTTGCCACGCTTCCATCTCCTTCTCTTCAAGTTCACCGCTAATATTTTGAAGAGAAACCATCTTATAATTGGTTTCATGCATTACAAATTCGGCTGCATGAACAGCCCACTGGTGACGGCTGTTGTTAAGATGAAAACTGACAAGAGACCGCTCTCCTCCACGCAGTTTTGTGATTGTGTCATATAGTTTTGGCTGAATTTCCCTAAGCGTATCTATTTGAATCAAACCGGGTATATTAAGCATTCTTTTAGCAGTGATATTAAGAAGAGTTACTTCACCCCTGTTGTTAAAAACCAGCAGCCCTACTCCAACATGATGAACTACGGTTTCAAGATATCTTACACTCTCCTGCCGGTCTGCACGCTCGGATTTAAATTGTTCAATGATCCGGTTAAATGCCCGGTTCAGGTCGCGGAAAGAAGAACCCAGTTCATTATCAGCAAATGTCAGAGAAAAGTCATTGAAGCGTACTCCGTTTAAAAACCTCATCAATTTTTCATTCGTTTTTTCAACATAGTAGATGAGGTTTAAAATCATGCTGACAGAAAAAACGGAGACTATAATTGCAGAGAATATGTATTCGTATTGAATCCAAAGAAAAACAGAAGCGGTCGCTGCTGTTGCGATTACGAGAACCCGCCATATGATACCTGCTCTGAAATGTTTAAAGATCATATTTTTCCATTCTGCGATATAGTGAAGCGCGTGTCAGCCCGAGCTCTTCAGCCGCTTTTGAAATATTGCCATCATGTTTCTGTATAGCATTATGAACGGCTCTCTTTTCAAGTTCATCAAGTTTCATGTTTTCAGCCGGGTCAATTTTGGATGTTCTTTGAGACCGGAGAAGAAAGTCGTTTGCCTTAAGTTGTTTATTTTCAGTGAGAATGACTGCACGTTCAATTGAATGCTGAAGCTCCCTTACATTTCCCGGCCAGTTATACGCCTTCAGCTCATTCATTGCACTTGTGTCGAGGCCGGAGATCTTTTTATTATATTTTGATGCAAAAAGTTTTAGAAAATGAGAGCTAAGTAAAGGGATGTCCTCCTTCCTGTTTCTGAGAGGCGGAATCTTAATTTCAATGGTGTTGATTCTGTACAGGAGGTCTTGTCTGAATGTTCCCTGTTCAACCATTTGGTACAAATCAGAATTGGTAGCTGTGATTAACCGGATATCAATTTTTTTGGAAAAAGTTGATCCAACCCTGGTAATGTGCCTGGACTCAAGTGCAGAAAGAATTTTGTGCTGCAATGAGGATGGTGTATTCCCGATCTCATCAAGAAAGAGTGTGCCGCCCGACGCGACTTCAAACCGGCCGGCTTTATCTTTTACGGCTCCAGTGAAAGCCCCTTTTGTGTGACCAAAAAGTTCGCTTTCATATAGATTTTCGGAAATAGCTCCCATATCCACACTGATAAATACATCCCCTTTTCGTGCTGACCTTCTGTGAAGCGCCCTGGCAACCAATTCTTTACCGGTTCCATTTTCACCGAGTATCAGAATACTGGCATCTGTTGCAGCTACTTTTTCAATAGTGTTAAATACACGCTGCATACTTTCGCTTTTTCCAATCATGGATTGGTACTGCTGATCAAGCTGATTTCCCAGTTCCTGTTGCTGTGCCTTAAGCGTTGCAACTTGCCTGTTTGAATGGGTGAGATTGATAGCATTTTGCACGGTTGCAATCAGCTTCTCATTCTGCCAGGGTTTCAGTACAAAATCTGCAGCCCCGTGTTTCATTGCTCTTACAGCTTTTTCAACGTCTCCGTATGCTGTAATAAGGATAACTGACAGTGCAGGGTCTGCTGTTTTTACATGTTCCATCCATTGGAAGCCTTCTTTGCCGCTGCTGAAATCTCCGGAGAAATTCATGTCGAGTAAAAGGACATCATAACCGCCTGATTCAATTAAATCAGGCAGGTATTTCGGATTTTGCTCCACATCCACATGTTCAACATATCTCTTTAGAAGCAACCGTGCTGCATTCAGCACATCAACATCATCATCCACAATTAATACCCTGCCGATGCTCTTTTCCGAATTTTTCATAAAGTGAATTATTATCTAAATGTATATTGATTTAATTAACCAGGCGGAGTGCCTGCAATTTGTTTGTCAAATACAGTGCCGAATAACAGCAATACTAATAAAGCATACTGTGTTACGTTACAAAAAAAAACAATTGTACGGAAATGAACACTTTTTGTAACAAACCGAACATAAATTTCTCTTGGGTGCATGACAGGTAGGTTCAGCAGTGATTATTTCAGCATTGATTATTTCAGCAAGTTAATAGAACAGCCGCAAGCGGTTAAATATATTCTTTCATATTATGATACACTGTAAGGGCTTATCCTTATAGATTTAACAACCTGCAATAAAACCGCGGTTAAATTTTTTACCGGTTTTTTTAAAAAAAGTGCATTTACATCAGGCTGGATTGTAAAAAAGTGAAACTTTGGCACACCTCTTGCTCGTATGAAATAGTAAAGTTGAAAAATTTTTGATTATGGGAATGGACAAACAAATTAAGAAAAAAAGATTCACGCCGAAGTTAATAGGATCCGTTATCGGGATATTAGCTATTATCATTATGTTCCTGTATAGTTTTGTGTGGATGGATTCCAGGTCTCGTCTGAATGTTGATCGAGACCGCCTGATGGTATACGAAGTAGAACGTGCTGCTTTCCAGGAGTTTATTGATATAACGGGTACAGTTCAGCCCATCCGTACAAATTTTCTGGATGCTGTTGAGGGTGGCGTTGTACAGGATGTTTACAGGCAATCCGGTTCGATGGTTCAAACCGGTGACACGATCGTGGTTTTAAGCAATTCAAATCTTCAGCTAAGTGTAATGCAGCAGGAAGCAGGAATCTATGATCAAATAAATAATGTCAGAAACTCCCGTTTAAACCTTGAACAAAATCACCTGCGCTTACAGGAACAGCTGGCAAGTGCACGTACTGAGCTTGACCGCCTGAAACCTCAGTTTGAAAGAGACAGCGCCCTGTTTACGGATGGAGCCATTTCTCAGCAACAATTTGAAGAGACCAGGCAAAGTTTCCTGTTCCAAAAAGAGCGTTTCAGGTTAACCAGCGAATCCTATAAAAAAGATTCACTTCAGATGGTTACCCAGCTTGATCAGCTCGATAACTCTGAGCAGCGAATGTGGCGCAGTCTTGATGGTGTTCAGCAAATTTTGGATAACCTGGTCGTGACCGCTCCCATTGACGGACAGCTTACAACTATTGAGCTTCAGCAGGGACAGTTGATTTCTCAGGGTGAAAATATAGGCCAGGTAGATGTTCTGGATGATTTTAAGGTGAGAGCCAATATCGATGAATTTTACCTGGCTCGTATCACAACCGGCCTTGGAGGCAGTTTTTCATATGCCGGTGAAACTCATGAACTGGTGATAAATCGCGTTTTTCCCGGAGTAAGAGAAGGACAATTCCAGGTTGATATGATATTTACCGGAGAAATGCCCACCGGTCTTCGTCGGGGTCAGACGGCCAGGATAAGGCTTGAACTTGATGCCCCGGCAGAAGCCCTGCTTGTGGAACGCGGAGGATTCTACCAGTCAACCGGCGGCAACTGGATTTACAAAATAGAAGAAGGCGGTGAACTTGCTGTACGGCAGCCCATTCGTCTTGGAAGAGGCAACCCTCAATATTTTGAAGTACTCGAGGGTTTACAGCCGGGTGATGATGTAATAACCTCGAGCTATGCCACATTCGGGGATAATGATGTGTTGGTTTTGCAATAGCATAACAAACAGCTATCAGCTATCAGCCGATAGCTGTCTGCTTTGATTTTAAGAAAGTTTTAAGAAAGTTTATTTATTAATGAAGTTAACATCTTTTTAATATGACAGACTTCCTTTATATGTTCTTTATAAATTCGATCACTAATGTATGCAAGATCTTTTGATAGAATCAGTAAATATTCCAGTTCTGATGCTGAACCAAAAGCAATTATCAAAAATCTTTTAAAATCAGCGTCTGATTTTCTGCCGCACCCTTCGGCAATATTAGAAGGTACGGAAACAGCTGCCCTGCGTAGTTGGCTTGTTATACCAAATACTTCTTCTCGCGGAAACGAAGAAGTTATTTTATAAACAGTTAATACTTGCTTGTGAGATTTCTCCCAAACATGAAATTTTCTAAAGTTTCTCATAATGAATTGAATTTAGAGTAAAGTTTATGCTGATAGCCGATAGCTGACAGCTTTTTTATATGAACCTAAAATCAATAAATCCTTACAGAAATATTTTCAATTAATCGAATACTTAACTCAAATATCATGATCAAAGCAAAAAACCTTACAAAAATTTATACCACCGATGAGGTGGAGACAACAGCTCTCAATAATGTGAACCTGGAAATTAATGAAGGTGAATTTTGTGCCATTATGGGTCCTTCTGGATGCGGAAAATCGACCCTTCTAAATATCATGGGACTGCTTGATAATCCGTCGGATGGTGAATACGAATTCATGGGGCATGAAATTGCAGATTATAATGAGCGGAAGCGGGCACAGCTTCGAAAAGGAAACATCGGTTTTGTATTTCAGAGTTTTAACCTGATTGATGAGCTTACTGTATTTGAAAATGTAGAACTGCCTCTTTTATACCTTGGAGAATCGAGTTCAGAGCGTAAGAAAAAAGTGGAGAAAGCTCTTGAGCGCATGAGCATGATGCACCGCCGTAACCATTTCCCGCAACAGCTGTCGGGCGGACAGCAGCAACGGGTTGCCATCGCCCGCGCCACAGTAGCCGATGCCAAGCTGATACTTGCCGATGAGCCGACGGGAAATCTCGATTCTGATCACGGCAACGAGGTAATGAAACTGCTATCCGAACTGAATGAGAAAGGCACAACCATCGTAATGGTTACCCACTCACCCCACGATGCAGATTATTCCCGGCGTGTGATTCACCTGTTTGACGGTCATATCGTGACAGAGAATATGCAGGAAGGATTTCATGTTTGATTCTGAATCTTTTATCTTCCTGCGTTGACCCGTCCCTGAAAAATCACTATGAATAATCAGCTACAAGACAACCGTAAGGAAGGCTATATTTTTACCAGCTATGGAAAATCCAAGTATCTGAGAGATGCTATTGTATCGGCAAACACGATTCGCCGGTACGACACAAAAAGGCCGATTGCCCTCTACTGCAGCAGCGAACACGTGCAAAAAATCGATGACTATGGATTGAGCGGGGTTTTTGATGTAGTTGAGGAAATTGATGAAAAGTTTCAATCGATTACAGGATTCAAACACAATCTGCATGAGTTTATGCCTTTCGACCGGAATATGTATCTCGACTCCGATATGATCTGGTGCCGTAATCCCGATCGGCTCTGGCATGCTTTTGAACCTTTCCCCTACACAATTACAGGTCAGGAGTCAGCGGATGTGTTTTATGGCGCACCCAAAAATATCGGTGTAATGATGGATATACTGCTTCGCCGCAGGCAAAAAACACTGAAGCGTTACGGATTAACTCATCTCTACAGGGTACAAACCGGAATTATGTATGCGGCGGATCAAGAGATGACCAAAAAAGTTAATGATCTTGCAAAAAAATATCTGAGTGAACAGGATCAAACGCATTTTGTAAGCCGTACAAACGAAGCGGGCAGAACACTTGAAAGCTGTGAGTGGAGCCTGGGTATGGCGATGACAAAGCTGGAGCTATTTGTCTACCCGTGGTTTAACGGGATGGAAAGTCCCCAGCTTGATTTTATTCATGGTATGACCAAACATGATCCGGATTTCAGTGATGTACAGTGTCTCTATTACTGCAATCCCTTTATGCATGGATTACGCGGCATTCCTTCGGCTGCCACCCGCAAGCTGATCCTGAATCTTTTTTATTTCATGCCAAGGAGTCGCGATCACATGTGGGTAACGCCCTATGTTTTGCATTTTGGCTGGAGTCATCAAAAAAGCTATTTCAATGCATTTGCAGAAGCTGAATGGGCGAAACTGAGGGAAGAGAAAGAGAGGCTTCCTGAAATAAAATAGCGAAGAGAAAAAACGATTTTGAAGATAGAAAATCAGGCATCTGCACATGAGCTGATCTCGTGCAAATGCCTGATATTGAAAGCTTACAATCCAATTCCAAAAACAAAAAACAGGTCTTCAGAATATGGGTTTCCAATAATGGATGTATTCAGGTTGATGGAAAACAGTTCTGTAACTTGCAGGGATTTGCCGGCACTTATCCCGGTGTTTATTACCCCTGCCTTGTTTGTACCGTAAAGAGCCGATTCGGCTGGTGTGAAACCTAAAAAGAGATTAACCATTTTTACCTGGTATCCAATCTCGGTGTACACCGAGTAGTCGTCATCATTGGTAAAAAATACGCCGGTTGAAATGCTGACCGGAAATGATGCTGGACCACTGTAACCCACTCCGCCTTCAAGGAAATGAGCTTCTTTTGAGAAATAATTACCTGTGGGCAATTCCGGGAATGTATAATCGGTGAGTGAAAGCTGAAAAGATCCTGACCTCTCAGTTTCGAATGTATAGGATGCATACCAATCCACTTCTGTTCCCTCCGGGTCGCCCTGGGTAGCAACTGCTGCCCATGCCCCGATCTGAAAATTGCCAAGTGATGCGTTAATATCGGGTTGTATACTTGGGGAGTTCCCAAAATCGGCACCTCTCCATACATATCTGCTTGCAATATCTACTCCCAGATTAACCTGGGCTGCAACTTCGGTTGTGATTACGCAGAGTACTGCGATACTTACCGTAAATATTTTAATTTTTGATTTCATACTGTTATTATATTAGTGACTTCTGTTAACATTGATCTTAGTGGAAGTTAAAGAGGGAGCTTCATGTATTGGCATGAAAGCTCCCTTATCTATTTTGGTTTAGGTTGTTTTTTTAGCAACAGGTGCAAAAGATGCTTCTACGCCTGCAAAATAGGGATAGGCAATATTACCGTGTTCTGACAGATCCAGCCCCTCACCTTCTTGCTCCTGTGTAACCCTTACACCGTATGTCAATTTGATGAGACCGAACGCTGCAATTGAGAATGCAAAAGTAAAAGCTATGATAGATGTTGTTCCCAATAGCTGAATCAGGAAACTTGCTTCAGGGGTAAAGATACCAACTGCAAGAGTTCCCCACACACCGCAAACCCCGTGTACAGAGATCGCACCAACCGGATCATCAATTTTCATCTGGTCGAAGAAGTTTATGGCAAATACTACCAGAACACCGGCTATGGCACCGATAGCTACCGCACTGAGCGGAGAGACTACATCAGCGCCTGCTGTAACTCCTACAAGGCCCGCAAGTATCCCGTTTAGAGCCATTGGGGCATCAAGGTGTTTCATAACCGTTTGTGTAGTGATCATCGATGAGAGAGCACCAGCACAGGCAGCTAGAGCTGTTGTCACAAACACGTAAGAAACGCCGGCGGGATCAGCACTTAACACAGATCCTCCGTTAAATCCAAACCAGCCAAACCAGAGAAGGAAAACACCAATGGTGGCAAGTGGTATGCTATGACCCGGAATGGTTTTAATCTCACCATCTTCGTATTTGCCTTTTCTGGCACCCAGTAACAGTACGCAGGCAAGACCTGCAAAACCGCCAACTGCATGAACAAGTGTAGAGCCTGCAAAATCGTAAAATCCAAGCTCGGCAAGCCATCCTCCGCCCCACAACCAGCTTCCGGTAATCGGGTATGATATAGCAAGAAGCAAGGCGCCAAACATCATAAAAGCGGGTAGCTTAATTCTTCCCGTCACACATCCTGAAACAATAGTTGCAGCAGTAGCAGCAAACATAGCCTGGAATATAAAATCGGTCCATAATGTCATGTCCATTCCATATTCAGTAGTTAGCATGCCAACAGGATTTGCTTCGTCAAAACCGATGCCAAAACCTCCGAATCCAAAGAACCCGTTAAAATCTCCGGGATACATAATTTGAAATCCTACGAAAGAGTAGGTGAGTATTCCCATTGCAAGAATAAAAACATTCTTGTAGATGACATTTACGGAGTTCTTTGCCTGGGTGAGGCCGCTTTCAACCGATGCAAAGCCAAGGTGCATGATAAATACAAGCGCGGCAGCCATCAGGATCCATAAATTATCGATTATAAATTTTGGATATAATGGTGAGGCCTGGAATTCTTCAAGTGTGGCAAAACCCTCCTCTTGTTGTAATTCCGAATCAGTTCCGATTACAGCTTCCGTACTATTTGTTATTGCCATCGTCTCTTCAGCAATTTGCATACTATCGGGATCTGCCGTATGTGCATTTACCGCAACATATGTGGCAAATATGGCAAGCCCTAAAAAGAGAATGACAATTTTTGTTAATCGATTCATTTGAATATAGTGTTCTTTGTTATGGTTGATTGAAACAGCATAAATTTCAAGGAAGAACAGCTATAAATCAATAAAAAATTAATAAAAATTGATATTTAGCATAATTTTATTAATACAAGTTAGAAAAGCGCTTTTATTCTTGACAGATAACAAGTTTATGAGTTTAAAAGAGAAGATTGAAAGGAAAAATTGACAGCAAAAACTTCATTTTTGAGAGTGAAAACGAATTAAGGCTCAGTTAGTTAGGCAAAGTTATCGATTTTTGCTTATCTATAAGTATTGTTTCTGAATTATATTATCTGTTGTAAATCTGAAGGAGAGGTGAAACTTAATTTTTTTTCGTGCGAATAATAAACAGGGCAATTTTTTATGGATTAAAATAAATAAATCGGTTAAGAGCGAAAACAAAAAACGGGTATTAAAATGTTTAAAAATTATTTAAAAACCTCTTTCAGAAATTTTAAACGTCAGAAAAGCTCTTTCACTATTAATGTAGCAGGTCTTTCAATTGGAATGGCATGCAGTATTTTAATTATGCTTTGGGTAATCGATGAGTTAAACTTTGACAAATTTCATGAAAATTCCGGACAAATTTACCAGGTAATGGAACACCAACGTTACTCCGGTGAAATATTTTCAACTGACGCTACACCCGGAATACTTGCTCCCGCACTGAAGGATGAATTTCCCGAATTCAGTTACGTGTCTACTTATACCTGGAACTATAATTACTTATTTACCAAAGGTGATAAATCATTACGGGAAAGTGGTATTTATGCCCGCCCCGATCTTTTCCACATTTTGAGTATCCCCATTCTGTATGGAAGCAGCGATGAGCTATTAAAGAGTCCGAATACAGTGGCAATTTCGAAGGAGCTCTCATTAAAATATTTTGACAGAGAAGATGCAACAGGTGAATCCATACTGATCAATGGTGATGAGTTTTATACAATAACCGGTGTATTTGAAAAATTTTCGGAAAATTCTTCGTTCCGGTTCGATTTTGTTTTGCCTTTTGAAGACTGGCTTAAGATCAACGAATGGGGTGAAAGCTGGGGAAACAACGGGCCCAGAACCATAGCAAGATTGCACCCGGAAAGTGATGTTGATCAGCTGAATTCCAAAATTAAAAATTTCATAAAAGAACGAAATGAAAACTCCAGTGTAGATCTATTCGTCTATCCATTTTCAGACAGATATTTATACGGTCAATTCGAAAATGGCCAGGTAACCGGCGGAAGAATTGAGTATGTACGGTTATTTACTATTGTGGCCGTGTTCATTCTGCTGATTGCCTGTATCAACTTTATGAATCTCAGTACAGCAAAAGCAACCAAGCGTGCAAAAGAGGTGGGTATCCGTAAGTCTATCGGCGCAAGCAAAGGCTCCCTGGTATCACAATTTCTTGGTGAATCGATGATCACTGCATTTTTTTCGCTATTTGTTTCTGTTTTGTTAGTGGAAATGAGCCTGCCTGTTTTCAACAACCTGACTGATAAAATTATCGAGATAAATTACATGGATCCTTTTATGATTTCCATGTTTGCGGGCACTGCTCTTTTAACAGGTTTGATTGCCGGCAGCTACCCCGCATTTTACCTCTCATCGTTTGAAGCGGTAAAAACTCTGAAAGGAACCCTGAAGCTATCCGGGGGCGAGGTTTTTGCACGAAAAAGTCTTGTGATATTCCAGTTCACCCTGTCGGTTGTTTTGATAATCAGCACTATTATTGTATATCAGCAAATTCAATATACCCAGACAAAAAATCTTGGTTACCAGAAAGAGAACCTGATTACATTCAGGGTAGAAGGTGAAATTGAAGAGAGATGGGATGTTTTTCGCAGCCGGTTACTGAATACACCGGGAGTTACTTCTGTATCCAGGGCCGGGTCTTCCTTTATGAATCGCAATAACAATACATCGGGGCTCAGCTGGCCGGGTAAAGATCCGGAAACAGTAATACTGTTTGAGAATATCAGCACCGATTATGATATAATTGAAACGATGGGTATACAGCTGGCAGAGGGACGAACACATTCTGAGGCTTTTGGAGCCGATTCATCCCGCATTTTGATCAATCAGAAGGCCGCAGATGTCATGAACCTTGAGAATCCGGTCGGTCAGTTTATAACACTTTGGGGCGAAGAGACTGAAATCATAGGAGTTGTTGAAGATTTTCACTTTGATAATTTAAGGAATGAAGTAGAACCCGTGTTTTTTCGCATATCCCCGGAACTTGCAGGCAACGCTTATGTACGGGTTGAATCTGCAGATATTCAAACTACACTCACTGCAGTGGAAGAGGAATATAAAAAGTTCAATGCCGTTTACCCTTTCAATTTCGATTTTATGGATCAAAAATATGCCGCACTCTATCGAAGCGAACAGCGTATAAGTGATCTGGCTAAATATTTTTCAGCTATTGCTATATTTATCTCCTGCCTGGGATTATTCGGTCTTTCTGCCTTTACCGCCGAGCAGAGGGCTAAGGAGATCGGCGTTCGAAAAGCATTGGGTGCAACCGTTCAAAACCTTGTTATGTTGTTAACAAAAGATTTTACAAAGCTTGTGTTAATTGCAATTGGAATAGCCATTCCGGTTTCGTGGTACCTGATGAACAAGTGGATATCCGGGTTCGCTTATAATTCCGGTATTCAATGGTGGGTTTTTGCTGCATCAGGATTTTTAGCAGTTGCTATTGCATGGCTAACAGTGAGCTGGCAATCTATAAAAGCTGCACTGATGAACCCGGTAAAAAGCCTGAAAAGTGAGTAATTGAATTACAAGTACAGATAAAATTTATTTCTCTATGCAGAGAATAATAATTTTAAATAGTTGTGATAGTGTGAAAGTTGCCGGGCAACTGTTTTCGCTTCATTCACAGATTTGGATAGAATAAAAGACCCTTCAAAAATAACAAGTAACATATCGGCCAGGCTGACCAGGTCTGTTTCTGTAACCGGCGGTTGATGATCAACGATTTGTTCTATCTTATTTAATATGCGTTTACGCCATTTTAGCATTGCATTTCGTATGAGATCCATCGTTGCATCGTCGAACATTTCAGACTGCAGCGTGTATGAAGCAAACAGGCATCCGGGAAATGGTTCCTCAAGTATTTGCATCTCCTGCTCAAAAAGTTTCACAAAAATAAGCAACTGCTGTAGGGGATCGTCACTTAATGCTTCGGCCTTATTCAAAGTATCTTCCAGGTGTCTTGCATCCGCATCTGCATAGCGCTGAACCAGTGTACGGCCAAGATCTGCTTTACTTGAAAAATGATGAAAAAAAGCACCTTTACTGACATTGGCTTTTTCAATAATAGCATCTACAGTAGTTCCTCCAAAGCCGTTTTCAAGAATCAGTTCTTGTGCAGTATTTAGAATAACCAATCGTGTGTTTTTGGGATTTTTCTTCATATTAAAATAAGAGCATACTATATAGTTTGTAGTGTCATTTGAAAAGAAACTAATTTCTTCTTTAAAATAAGCTGAAAATTTTTACAAAAAAAAGAAACTTTATTTCTGTGATTGCGTAATTACTTAACAAACCAACCAGTTGGTTTGTTAAAATAACTCCAAACTTAACCAAAAATATTATGTGCAACTTAGCAGTAACTATACCAGAAATAAGTGAGAATACCGGATTTGATGAATGGTTTATCACTGCCCTGAACGGCGGGGCGCTTATGTTAATGATCTCAATAGGTCATCGATCCGGACTTTTCGAAGCTATGTCAAAAACTGATTGGGTTAACAGTGAAGAGCTTGCCGATAAAGCGGAACTGAATGAACGATATGTTCGTGAATGGCTTGCCGCTATGGCCACCGGCGGTGTTATAGAGGTTGATGATAAAAATCATTACCGTTTGACTGAAAACCATGCACACTTTTTGACCAGTGGAGCAGACCGGGAAAATCTTGCAATATTCGCTCAATATATTTCATTACTCGGAAACGTTGAAGATGACATCCTGGAGTGTTTTTACAAGGGCGGGGGTGTTCCATATGAAAAGTTTCCGCGGTTTCACCAGATAATGGCTGAAGATAGCAGTATGACAATTGAAGCTGCACTGGAGGATTCTATTTTGCCATTAATACCTGGGCTTTTATCCAGGCTGAAACAGGGTATCAGTGTTCTGGATATCGGTTGTGGCAGGGGTCGTTCCATTATAAAAATGGCTGAAACATACCCGGATAGCACCTTTGTTGGAATTGATCTCTCTAAAGAAGCGATTGAGTGGGCGAACAGGGAAAAGGAAAGGCGTAACCTTTTTAATGTTACGTTTGAAAAACGTGACGTTACGAATTTTGACCTGACAGCTCCCGATGAAGCTTTTGATTTTGTGACCACTTTTGATGCAGTACACGATCAGGCAAAACCTCTTGCTGTATTAAAAGGAATCAACAAAACACTTAAACCTGAAGGTCACTATTTAATGGTGGATATTCATTCCACCAGCTATGTCCATAAAAATATGGATAATCCCCTGGGTCCTTTACTTTATACAATCTCCTGCATGCATTGTATGACAGTATCACTTGCACAGAATGGCGATGGCCTGGGAGCCATGTGGGGACGTGAGAAAGCTCGCAAATTGCTCCGAAAAGCGGGATTCAAGAGTATCAAAATCCACAGACTGGATCATGATATACAGAATGATTACTACGTAATAAGAAAAAAGTAATCTTTAACTACATAGAGGCATCTTTTTAAAATCCATGGAAAATTTAAATTTCGTGGATTTTTTTTTGAAAATAGCCGGGCACAATATAATGACAGAAAACCGGACCGCTGATCCATTCCTTAATCTACGAGTATACTGTTACAAAATAATCCGTATAATACAGGAGGTGATCTTGTAACAGAACTGTTTAAAAATCTTTAGGCAATCTTGCTGGCCTGATTAATAACACGCTGAGGCTGTCCAAAAAGATGTAATTGATTTATGGATTCTTTAATAATTGAAGTTTACTTCGTGAACCTTCGATCCGTCGGCTGGCACATTCGCGGCAATAAACTGCCTGTTTCTACCACGAAGACTCGAGGACACCAAGCAACGCGGAGAACTTCGCGCTACATTAATTCAAAATTAAATTAAATTCTTTAAGTTAAACTACAGTCAACTACACTTTTTGGACAGCCTCAGAATAGATACAACAATTATACACAGCATATAAACTTACCTTTACATATTATGAAAAAGACAAGAGTAATAACCTTCCTGTTATCAATAATGACAATATTAGTGATCTCATTTAAAGCAAATGATAACAATCCTGTTGTAGATTTCCTGGATTCGTTAGATAACCAACAATTGGAAAAAGTGAGCCTTTCGTTCAATGATTTAACTCGAAACTCATGGCATTTTCTTCCGGGGCAGATGTGGCCAAGATCAGGAGTACAGCTCAGTGAACTGGACGAAGAACAGGAAGAAAAATTAACTCAGATGTTAATGAAATTTCTGAGTAAAACAGGTTATATAAAAACACAAAAAATTATCGACCTGGAAAATGTATTAGCAGAAATTGACGGTGATACAGAGTTCAGAGATCCTGAAAAATATTTCGTCGCCATTTATGGTAATCCGCGGACAGATAGCTTATGGGCCTGGTCTTTCGAAGGCCATCATGTATCACTAAACTTCACTATTTTGAATGACAAGATATCTTCAACTCCCCGGTTTTTTGGAGCAAGCCCTGCAACCATTACACATGGAGAAAGGAAAGGAGAGCGAACCCTGGATAAAGAAGAAGACTTAGCTTATGAGTTGCTGGACGAACTATCGGAACAACAAAAACAAAAAGCAATTTTCCAGGATGTCTCTTTTATAGATATTGTCACTTCTAATGCATCAGAAGTCGGCCCTTTAGAGCCGGTGGGAATAGAAGCGAAAGAGTTAAATGGTACACAAAAAACCAAACTGAAAAACCTGATTAACATATATCTGAGTTCTTTGCCTGATGAAATTGCATCAGAACGTGAAAATAAAATTCTGCGAGAGGAGTTTGACGATATAAGCTTCGGCTGGGCCGGCGGAACTGACAAAGGTGAAGCTCATTATTATCGTGTTCAGGGAAAATCATTTCTTATAGAGTTTGACAACACTGTAAATGAAGCAAATCATATACATACAGTCTGGCGAGACTTCAATGGCGACTTTGGAAGAGACCTAATTAAGGAACACTATCATAATTCAGATCACCATACTCATGATTGAAAAAGCATTGCATCGATAAGGCTGCTAAAACAATAACTGCTTAGCACAATCTCTGCGTCTGATCAAGCTGATCGAAACCAGAAAATGGAATATTGTTAATAGGGCAGGATCATACCTCAGTACAAAATCCTGAACCGTATTGTATCTTCAACATTCTGCAGTTCTTTAATCACATCATCATCGTACTTTTTGTCAACCGACAGAATCATATAACCGATCGATTCATTCGTCTTCAGAAACTGGCTTATGATATTGATATCGTGTTTGGCGATAACCTTGTTGATATTTGCCAGAACTCCGGGAACGTTGTGATGAATATGAATTAGCCTGTGAGCATGTTCAAAGGAGGGCAGCTGAATTTCCGGAAAATTGACACTATTGGTTGTACTGCCGGTGTTTATATATTCGACAATTTTACCCGGGACAAACAGGCCGATATTCTCCTGGGCCTCCTCCGTTGATCCGCCAATATGGGGGGTGAGAATCACGTTAGGCAAACCCCGCAGCTCCGATGAAAACTCCTCGTCATTACTTTTCGGCTCCGAGGGGTACACATCAATACCTGCTCCTGAAATTTTACCGGACCTGATAGCATGCTTCAGTGCATCGATATCTACTACATGGCCGCGGCTCAGATTAAGAAAAACAGCACCCTCTTTCATCATTTCAAACTCTTTTTTCCCGATGAGATCTGCATTTTCGCTTCGCCCGTCCACATGAAGCGTCACTATATCCGAAAGTGCAAGCAGCTGTTCCATTGTATCACATTTTGTGGCATTACCCAATGCGAGGCGTTCCACCAAGTCGTAATAGTATACATCCATGCCCAACGATTCCGCAATCACAGATAGCTGAGAACCGATATTTCCGTAACCGATAATCCCCAGCTTCTTCCCCCTGATTTCATGACTGCCAACAGCGGTTTTCTGCCATTTCCCTTCATGCATTTTTGAAATTTTATCCGGCAGGTTTCGCATCAGCAAAACGATTTCACTGATTACAAGCTCTACCACTGATCGTGTATTGCTGTATGGAGCGTTAAACACAATCACGCCCTTTTTCAGGCATGCGTCAAGGTCTATCTGGTTTGTGCCTATACAGAAAGCACCCACGGCCATCAGCCTGTTCGCATTTTCCAAAACTTTTTCAGTAACATGTGTCTTAGAACGTATTCCAAGTATGGAGACATCCTTAATCTTTTCGGCAAGTTCATCCTCGTCCATGCCTGCAGGATGTATCTCAACATTGTATCCTTCCTCTTTAAAATAGTCGACCGCTTTCTGATGTACACTTTCCAGCAGCAGTACCTTAATCCTGTTTTTCGGGTAGGAAACAGATGCTTTTATTTTGTTTTGATAGAGAAATTCGTCCAGGTTCGGTGCCACATGATCTGCTTTTTCAAGGATACTGCGCCTTTCCACATTTTCAGTGAAAGCATAGAATTTATTTGCAACTCCTGACTTTTTGATTTCATAGTCACTGTATCCGTCACCGATTACATGGATATCACCCTTCAGGTTTAATCTTTCCAGCTGACGGGCTTTGCCGTTGTCACTGCTGAGAATATTTTCCTTGTCAAACCCAGTGATATTCCCGGAACTGTCAAATTCAAAACGGTTTGCATAAATATTTTCTGCTTTGATACCGTATGCTGTAGCAACCGGTTTTATGATCTCAATAAAACTGTTTGATATGATAAAAATATTGTCAGCATTTTCCCGGAAAAACTCCTTATTTCTGACAAAAGATTTGGAAATTTTGTCTTTGACACGGTCAATTGTTTTTTGGATATGCGTTTTGTTGGCCGTGAGCAGGTCTATTCTCTTTTCCAGTGATTTTCTGAACGTAATTGTACCATCCATCGCTTTATCAGTAATAGTAGTGATCTCATCCAGCACAGCCTTTTTGTCCGGAGAATTCTCCAGCGAAATCCGTGCGAGTTCGTTCAGTGTTTCAACTTGTGCGAACGTACTGTCAAAATCTATTATAAAATATTTGTTACTCTTCATGGTACTGCGGAATATATTGGTGGTTTTTTATTGTATTAAAAATGCAACGGAGACAGGGATGTTTGTTACGTAAACGGGAATAATGTCTTATGGATATAACTTTTTGAAAAGAAAGATAAAGTATAAAAAAATTGAACGAAGATACAGTAAATGAGGCGTATATTAATAGTGAGTTGGAATATAATTCCTGAGATGATCCGGAAGACGGACAATCTGCATCACCGTTTTTATTACTCCGTTATCTCATCGTACCGAAAACAATCAACCAGGTGATCATTCACCATGCCTGTTGCCTGCATAAATGCGTAACAGATGGTTGAACCGACAAATTTGAAACCATCTTTTTTGAGTTGTCTGCTCATTTTGTCAGATAACTCTGTTGTGGCAGGAATCTCACTCATGGATTTCCTGGAATTTATAACCGGTTTACCGTTCGTGAATTGCCAGATGTAGCTGCTGAAACTGCCATATTTATCTGTCATCTTCAGGCATGCCCTCGCATTGCCGATTGCAGAATTTACTTTCAGACGATTTCTCACTATGCCTGGATTCTGCAGAAGATTTTCGATCTTTTTTTCATCATATCGTGCTACCAATTCAGGATCAAAATTGTCAAAAGCCTTTCGGTATGATTCCCGCTTGTTTAAAATAGTGGACCAGCTGAGCCCTGCCTGGGCTCCCTCCAGGATCAGCATCTCAAACAGGTGGCGGTTATCAAAACTGGGTACGCCCCATTCACTGTCGTGATAATTTCTCTCGGCTTTGCTTGCTTCAGCCCAATTACATCGCTTCATAGTTCATAATATTTGTTACATTAAGGCTCATGTTATATGTTTTCAATATAACAAGTATAAACAGCTAATTTACATCCTCAACCACTATTTTATGAGCTGGAAACAGACAATTCAGGACTTTGCTGTGCAAGCCCGAATCAGTAAACCTCTGACCCGCAGAATGGTTGCACTTACCGAACTTCTTGAAGATTACCTTACAAAAAGAGACAAAGAATCTTTAAAAAAACTTGCAACAGAATTGCCCGAAAAAACGGCTATTGTGTTTGAAGAGAATAGCAGTGCAGAAAATAAAAAACTGCAGAAGATAATCTCCTCACTTGACCTGGATGAAATTGTAGATCTCCTCCGGTTAAACACCATCTTTTTTCACCTGGTCAACTCTCTTGAACAGCATGAAATTATCCGCATCAACCGCGAACGGGCTTTAAATATTACACCCGATAAACCGCGTGCCGAAAGTATTGCCGACGCGCTGCATTTTTTTAAAAATAAGGGTTACAGTTACGAAGAAGCCGTTACTCTCTTCAAAAAACTTGATATTCAGCCTACTATAACTGCTCATCCCACAGAAGCCCGGCGGCGGAGTATCCTGAATAAGCAGGATAACATTACTGCTATGATCAGCAAGCTGGAGAACACACGGCTTACGCCCACTGAACGCGACTGTATGATGCACCAGATACTAAATGAAATTGCACTGCTTATCTCCACGGATGAGGTCCGTTCAGAGCGGCTGAAAGTGGAAGATGAAGTTGAAAACGGCCTGTTCTATTTCACTCACACAATCTGGAATACAATCCCCAGATTATACGATGATATCCGCTATGCATTCGAACTCTATTACGGCAAATCGCCCGACCTTCCGATTGTTCTAAAGTACAGGTCCTGGATTGGCAGTGACCGCGATGGCAATCCCAATGTTACAACAGATGTAACCTGGGAAACACTTCTGGAACAGCGCAAAACGGTTTTTCAGCTCTATCTCCAGGAGCTGAATGAGATCAGGCGATACCTGAGTATTTCAAAAAATTTGGTTGAAGTGCCCGCTGCTCTTCTCAAATCCCTCAAAAAGGATGAAAAGGAAGTACCTCTCTCCGACCGGTACAAACGGCATTATCAGAATGAACCTTTCCGGAGAAAGATCACTCATATGATGCACAAAATTGAAAATCTGAAAGAGAATTTGCGAGGATCTAAACACCAGGTAATGGATTCTGCCATCTCCTATAATTCGGATGACTTTATTGCGGATCTTGAGCTGTTGTCAGATTCTCTGAAACAGAGCGGTTTAGGACAGATTTCAACAACGGGACGATTTAACGATCTTTTAATCCGTGCGAAAACGTTCCGATTCCATATGTGTGCACTTGATATTCGTCAGCACAGCGGCCTTCATGAAGAAACGGTTGCGGAGCTTCTGAAACTTGCCAGGGTAGATGATAAGTATAACAAAAGGGCCGAAGATGAAAAAATCCGGCTGCTCGTTCAGGAGTTAAAAAATCCGCGTCCACTGGTCCCGGCCGGTATAAAGCTTTCAGCTACGGCAGAAAAAATACTGGGTGTATTCCGTCTGCTGAATGATATTTTTAAACTTGACAGACATGCCTTTGGCTGCTATATCATCAGCATGACTCACGGTGTAAGTGATCTGCTTGAAGTACTTATCCTGGCAAAAGAGGCTGGGTTATGGAACTACAATGACGGTGACACAGAGAGCATGCTTGACGTAGTTCCCCTCTTTGAAACCATTGAAGATCTTGAAAAGAGCCCGGCGCTTATGGAATCCATTCTTTCGGATGAAGTTTACGGCAGCCAGGTTAAAGCCCGGAACCAGTTCCAGGAAATCATGCTTGGATACTCAGACAGCAACAAAGACGGCGGCTACTGGATTGCCAACTGGGCGCTTCAGAAAGCACAGCACAAACTGGGTAAAGTACTTCGCAAAAAAGAGATTGATTTCAGGCTGTTTCATGGCCGCGGCGGAAGCGTGGGGCGAGGCGGCGGTCGCTCCAATCGTGCCATTTTAGGTCTGCCTGCAATCAGCAACAACGGCCGCATACGCTTTACGGAACAGGGTGAAATCATCTCATTCCGGTACAGTCTGCCCGAAATCACACGCCGCCATCTCGAACAGGTCGTAAATGCGGTTGTAAGAGTTACGGCGGGCGAGGGGAAAAAATCCCTTGACGATACGGACGGAATGGAAGAAATCATGGATTCACTATCTGAAGTCTCCATGACCGCGTACCGCAACCTAATTGATCACCCGGATTTCTGGGATTGGTATCGCTATGTCACACCGGTTGAACATATCGGCAATCTGCCTATCGCTTCACGTCCCGTCTCTCGTGGTGGTGACAAGGGTCTGCAGTTTGATAACCTCCGGGCCATCCCCTGGGTTTTTGCCTGGACGCAGGTACGTTATAATGTACCCGGGTGGTACGGCATAGGAGCATCCATGCAATCCCTCCTGGAAGAGAAACCGGAAGCGATGGATATCCTGAAAAAGTGGTACCGAGAGTGGAATTTCTTTGCAACAATCCTGGATAATGCCCAGCGCGAAATGGCACGTACGCATGTACTCACAACCGAAATGTACGCTGCAAGGCACAGTGATAAAACCATGCATAATAAAATCCTCGAAGATTATCACAAAGCCGAAGAAGTTATTTTAAAAATCACGGAACAGGAAAACCTGCTTGATATGCGTGAAGTGATTCAAAACTCCATTGAGTTCAGAAATATATTTACCTATCCCCTGAACCTGCTGCAGGTAGAACTGCTTGACAGATGGGACGAGGCCGAATCGGATGAAGAGAGACTGGAACTTCGCCGCGCCATGTTTTTATCCATCAACGGTGTTGCCGCAGCCATGCAGAGTACGGGGTAGGGATGGGATTGAGAATTTTGAATTTTGAGTTATGAATTGAGGATTTTGTGGAATTGTGAGTGGGAAACTCAACCTGGATTTTAGGTTGGGTTGAAGTCGGCTCTTATTCACAAAGGATACTGTCCACATTTGTGTGTCTGTGAAATCTCTACCTCTCAAGAATTAAACTTTCGGGGTATAAGAAAGATATTTATTTAATTTTCGGGGTTTAATGGGTTATTCATTTTGAGTTTTTCCAGCTCCAGGCGTACCAAATGATTAACAACAAACTTACACAGATTCGCTCTTTTTGACCTGTCATATTCTATTCTTCGAAATATAGGCATCTAAGATTCAAAGAATTTAACAAGCTAAATATACTTTACACCTTATCAGCTCTAACTTATGTAAGTGGCCTGCAGTGGCGAGTTAAACGGTACGGTGTGCCATGGCTCTGAGCCAGCCCAGGGCCTTGTCCCAAAGATGCGCCCCGACGCTGGTCCTGAAGAACCCGAGGTGTCCAATTTTTTCAAGCCCCAAGTCCGGTGGATCATACCACATCGTTTCGAGGTCTGCCTGTTCGAAGAGCGCAAGCATGGCGGGCACGTTCAACCGTGTGGCGATGGGATCGTCAGTGAAACAATAGGCCCGGATGGGAAAAACGGCGTCTTCGAAGTAAACTGACCCGAATGGTGAACCGTCAACGGGTTCCCGATGGCCGCCCTCGTCGAAGTATGCCGCCATGTAATCAGGCTCCAGACACCACGACCTCCACTCCCTCGCGATGCCCCGCGGGAGGTTCTCGCCCCAACCGATTTTTTTTGAGGGGGCGTAGCCGTAGAACCTGGATGTGAGCGGGATATACGCCTTCCAGAGTAATAGCGTCAACCATTTATAGTACGCCGGCATCCCACGCCAGTATCCCGTTGAAACGGCGACGAACACGGCGGCCCGGACTCGTCCGACGTTTTCGGCAAGCCCAAGTTGCTGGCCGCCCGTTGAGTGCCCTACAACGGCCAGCGAGAGGGTGGGATATTTTTCGCAGAGCCACCCGATGGCTCCGGGCATGTCGCGCTGGCCCCAGTCGCGGTACCGAGCCTCATATCCTTGGAGCGAGTCCGGGACTGAGTCTCCTATACCTCGGTAATCATAGGTCAAGACCGCAAACCCGCGCTTAGTCGCATGCCTGGCGAACCGGGAGTAGAACCGCCGGGGGATTCCGGTGCCCGAGTTGACGAGGAGAGTTGTATGCGGCTCCTGGTTCACCGGTTCGAAGAAGGTGCCGGTGAGGGAGCGCCCGTCAAGCGACCGGATGGAAATGGTTGATTCAGCGGCTTTCGTGGTATTCATAAAATTGCCCTTTAACGCTCAAATTTGCGGCTTCTTTGGGGTACAGCGGAAAACCAGTCCGACAACTTTCGCAAACTATGTTGAAATTATTATTTATGCTAAAATTCTCTTCTTTTTAAGTAAAAATCCAATAAATATGAATGCTACTGCGATAAATCCATTGGTGTATAGGTCTAATCTTAAACCCACTTGCAAGCCTTCTTTTATTCCTACAACAAGCATTAAAACCCAAGATACTACGGGAACCATTAGGAGATAGCCAATACCTTGAGAGGAACCATAGATTAGAAAAGCAGTGGCGTAACAAATAAATGCTATTGCCATGGACACCATGAAAACACCAATCAAAGCCATAACTCCGCCAGGAAGGTGTTCCGAAATCTCACCTACAAATATCGCAATGCTAAATATCCAAATAGCAGTTATGCTTAAGGCAACACATGCTGTAAATGCGAATCCGGCACCGCTACGAGCCAACCTTGTGGTTAATTCTACTGATTGCTCACCACCTTATTGCTGTCCTTTGAAGCGACTCTTAGCAGGCTGATCTACTCTTTCTACACACCAAGATATTTGAGAAGTTCGTAAACCAAAAAAGCGGGCCATACCAAAGACTTTAAAAACCCGATTAGGCCGCCCCAAAAACTGGTGGCATGGCTTAGATAATACACCAACGCTCCTATCCACCCTAGTCCGTAGATCCCACCCGAAACACCTTGGTTCGCTCTGTTATTTTTCTTCTTGTCTTTCATAGTATGTATGTGCTCCAATCTATTTTGGTTGTGAGCAAGTTAACTAACAGCCCCGCGCCTAACCAGCTGACGGGCCAAAATAAATATTTTAGAAAATGTACTATTGAGACTCGATACATAAAAAGCAACGACCAGGCTGCGAGTCCTGTCCGGTTAAGCACTAATTATGTGGTAATTTGAGCATTATTTTATCACTCATTTTCTGCAACAGTTGGTTCAGCCCATGTCCACGCATACCACACAATGAATAATAGCGCTGAAATTTCTACAGCTGAAAAGAAAATGTAGAAATTTGCAGGTGTTGCAACAAAAAGTGCTGCAAACGCACCCACAGCTTGTAATCCAGCAAAGATGATGTTTGCCCATCGATTAATAGTGTACTTTAATACCCTTGAAAGGACGGCCATGACCATTGCTATTTCTAAATAAACCGCTGAAAGCATAAAAAAATTGGGGGTTGATAATTGTTTTACCAATTCCGCCTCTTCTGGTGTTGAAGGACCATGACCGCTCAACAAAATCAAAATATCTGCATAAGCGTAATTCAATACGATAACTATCCAGATGATTGGGATGACCACGCTTCTGTCTAAGCCCTGTTTAAGTATTTGCATATTACCTGCTTGTTTTTTTATAAAGGAGTTTAAATCTCAATAAACTTACACAGGTTCACTCTTTTATTCATTCACTTAAGTTAAAAAATGTAGGTATAGCAATATTAAATCCATGTTAAATTTACGGTGGGTTAATGCGTGAGGAGAATAGAGCCAAATGTAATATTAGATGCCTTTTTAAGGAGAGAAATTTTATATCTCAATGGTATTTAAAATCCCTCAGATAAATATCTATTCAGGTTTTAATTTTATCATCCACGATTATCACCACATTTCCCTTTTTATGTCCTTTATCGACGTACCTATGCGCCTCTGACATCTTTTCTAAGGCATATGTTCTGTCGATAACGGGTTTTAGTTGTTCTTCTTCAATAAGTTCTTTGACGAAATTCAAATCTTCTTTGGTGAAGACGGCCAACGCAGCCACCGCTTTTTTACTTCCGGCCATTGTAGTCCACAGCACTTGAAACCACTGTGGCACCCCGGCCGAAGCCATAAGAAATCGTCCTTTGGGCGTAAGGGCAGCCTTACTATCAGAAAATGTGATCTTGTCAACCGTATCAAAAATGATGTCATACTTTACATCCTGAAGGGTGAAATTCTTCTTTGTATAATCAATTACGGTATCAGCGCCCAGGGCTTTTACCCACTCAACGTTTGAAGTACTGCATACACCGGTAACGTGTGCACCAAAATATTTGCCAAACTGAACCGCATACGTGCCCAGACAACCCGAAGCACCGTTCACAAGAATTCGTTGACCGCTTTGGATGTTCCCAAGGTCTCTGAGATAGATTAATGAGGATAATGCCCCAAAAGGAATGGCAGCAGCTTCTACATAGCTTACATTGGAAGGTTTCAATGTTACCGCTTTGTCTTCAGCAATTGTGAGGTATTCTGCATACGATCCCGACCCGCTCGAGCCAAAGACCTTGTCTCCTTTTTTGAATTTTGTAATCCTGTTGCCAACCGATTCGATTTTTCCGGCGAAATCGATACCCATTATCCGATTTCTTGGTTTTCTCCAACCCATCGCTAATCGGAATATTAAACCAAGTCCGGCAGGCACATCCAGGCCTCGCATCCTTGTTTCTCCTGTAGTTACGGCCGTAGCGTATATTTTCACCAGTATTTCATCATCCTGTGGAACCGGTTTTTCTACTTCTTTGGGTTGAAGTACATCCGGGGAACCGTATTCAGTACAAACAATTGCTTTCATTGAGGATATTTATATATATAATTTGCGGTCAGGTGTAAATTAATTCAGGTCGTATATCCAACTTATTAAACAAGTCTGATTTCTAATCTCAGGGGTTCTCAAACTATTTATATAGATTTTTTCCAGGTCAAGGCGTACCAAGCGATAAACAGCAAAGTGATTACTTCTACGGCCATAAAGAAAATTGAGAAAATTGGAGGAGCCACTACGAAAAAAGAAGCTAAAGTACCCAAAGTATGTAATGCAGCTATAATGATATTGGCCCAGCGATTTATCCCATACTTTAGCACTCGTGAAAGGAGGATCATAACCATCGCCATTTCTAAATAAATGGCTGAAACCAGAAACATTTCAGGGGTTGCCATTGTATTAACTAATTCTACTTCCTCTGCTGTTGCAGGGGCAACCTCTGCCATTAATTTAAAAATATTTAGGAAAAGGTAGTTTAAAGTGACAAGTATCCAAGCCGTTGAAATTACTATTCTTCTGTCTGTACTCTTTTTACGTACTTGCATTTTTAATCCCTGTGTTTGCTATTAGAAGTTTAAATAATATCAAACTTACACAGGTTCACTCTTTTGATCATTCACTTAAGTTAAAAAATGAAGCTGCAGCAAAATTAAAACCATGCTACATTTACAGCTGGTTACACAGTGCCGTTTTGGGCTAATCGTTTACGAATACGGCTCAGTGACTGAGGCTTCATACCGAGAAAACTGGCAATTTGATGCTGAGGAACTCTTTGCAACAGATCGGGCCTGTTTTTTAGCAGGTTTATATAGCGTTGTTCAGGACTGGAGTTTCTATACTCAGCAAAAGAAGCTACATTTTTTTCCAGTAATTGCTCTGATACGATCATACAAAGTTTCTCAAACCGGGGAAATTTTTCAAATGTTTCTTGTTCCATTTCCATATTTCCAATGGTTACTATTGAATCCTCCACGCAGCACACATAATGAGCAGATCTGGATGTATCTTCACCAGGAATTAGAAGTAAGGGTTCGTTTTCGGTGGTAAATGCAGTGGTTTTTTCCTCCCCGTCAATGATATGATAGGAACGCATACAACCTTTAATAACAAGATACCCACTCTTTATTATGTCGCCTTCTTTCACTAATACCGTTCCCTTTTTGAAACTGCGGATGATATCCAAATCAACAAGTGCTTTCTTTTCCTCTTCCGTTAGTGGCGTATACTGCTCGATGAACTCAAATAGATAGTCTTCCATTGTTTAATTTATGGGGTGTGGATAGGTTATATTTTTGGTAGATGCTCTCAAGTTATTAATTATGTAAAATAAACAACTATGTAAGTATTTTCTTATTAATGCAAACCAAGAAATTATTTCTGCTTTCAGAATTCCATGAATCACATACGTTGAAATCGCCAGAGCGAAAAACACGATCGGGGCTGCTGCCGACCAGAAAGTCACCGTCTCAGAATAGGGACTCAGTTCCACAAATTTGACCAGAACCAGTGAAGCAAAACTATACATCAGCGAGGTTCGATGCGCGATATCCACATAGACAGGCGCTTGGGCTTCCTTCGATGAATGGATGTGGTAGTACTTCCAAACGCCGGAGATTAGACCGGTGAGAAGGAAAATTCCACAAGCTGTGTAAGTAAATAGCAGTGATGGAGCCATAGGGGTGATTCTTATTTATAAATTGATATCTAGAGTAATTATTAGAAGTGAATAATCATAGTAAGTTTCATAAACTCGAAAAACTGTCTTGGGTATGATATGTACCATCCTTTACTCCTTGGTTCATCTCAGTAAAAGATATTTAGGTGGTCTAAACCAATGATCCATATCAGGATGAAAGAGGAAATTACTAAGACCAAAATTGCCACTATAAAAATTTGGTTTACTTTCCTCTATTGTTTTTGGAATGAGTTTATGAGTTCCACCAATTTTGTCATTTTGGATTGGGACTCCAATTCTTTGAGCTGCTTCAAGAGTCGGAAGGCCCGCAAGAAATTTAGGCAGGAATGCGTAACTCTTACTATTTAATTCAATATTTATATTTGAAGTATATGTTATCTGCACTTCCCAAGTGATTTATTAAGTTGTATAACGACCTAGCGAATAACCGGCGCAGCCACTACCAGCACGTCTTTGCCGACCCGGGTTTTAGCCCGACTCTGGTTGAAGGCTTTGTCAAGTGACTTTTGTCATCGAAACATTATTGCTCATAGCTTCATTTGCAGTGCTCGCCATAGAGAACGGATGAGCGAAGTGTTGCGAGCCCCTTCTCTCAATTCTTCGAGCTTGGTGTGATCCATCCATTGCCCCCTGAGCATAACGGCGGCCGGAAACTCTACCGTGCTGATGTTGGCTAAAGGGTCTTCGGAGAGCAGTACAAGATTGGCGCGATAGCCCGGCGCAATCATTCCGGTTTGTTCAAATCCCAAAGTCTGCGCACTTATCCGCGTGGCTGATGCCAGCGCTTCGCGAGGTGAAAGTCCTGCCTCTACCAACAGTTCCAACTCTCGGGCCATTGACCTCCCTGGTATGATGGCGAAGATGCCTGCATCAGTTGATGCTATCAGGGGAACACCCGCCTCATGCAGTAATCGCGTTGCAGTAAGATGGAACTCGGCGCGTGGCCCCTCGTAAGCAGAGGGGTCCACCTTGCTCCAAAATCTTGCATCGGCACGCTGCGCAAAACGGATCAGTGGATTTATAGTTTCAGTGCCGGGGCGATCCAAGTACGCGCCCTTAGTCTCTGCGATCAGTACCAATCTTTTATGGGCAATGAGCGTGGTGCTTACGGCTTCGCCAGACGCGGCCAATGTATCGGCCACCTCGCGCATCCGGGTCTCATCCAGTTCACCACGAAGGCTATGCCAGACGAGCGTTTCGACATGCTCGAATGTAGTGAAACCTTTGCCGAGCGAAACCTCCCATGGGATCTTGAAGGGTTTCTCGCGAGGAATTCCTTCGGTACGCTTGCCCTCCGGTGTATGACCCATTACTCGCATTCGAAGTTCTTCTGCCTCATCGAGAATGGCGTCGTAGGCTTCGCGCGTTAAATTAGAGTACAGCTTTACTCTGCGATAACCGGCATTGTATTGGTCGCGCACTGCGGCACGTGCCTCGGTACCTGTTGTAACCGTCTGCTGCAGCGGACTTTCGTTCGGGCCTCGGCTGTTAAGTATCGGGCCAGTGGTGATAAAATCCGGGCCGAGGATTCGACCCTCTCTGATGCGCTTTGAAAGCGGGAGATGGAATGGGTAGCCCGACGTATTACGAAGGCCAGTAACCCCATGGGCGATATAGCCCGCCAATTCAGCTTCGTCACTAAGGTGGATATGCGCATCGATCAGTCCCGGGATCAGGGTTTGCCCGTTGGCATCTATGGTGCGCACGCCTTCCGGTGCCGTTACTTCGCCGGCGGCACCAATCTGAATGATGCGATCGCCGATGACCAGCACAGACCGCCCGTCTTCCGCATCAGGTGCGCCCGGTACCATCGAGATCAGCCGAACATTATCGATCAGCACGCCCGAGGGTTTGTCCTGGTTTGGTTCCAGCGCTTGGGGGTAATCAGTAACGGTATGCCACAACCAGATGAACAGGAACAATATGAGAAAAATGATCGCAATTAAGGCCTTCTTCGTTTTTGAGAATCTCTTGTTATCCATTCTTGATCAGGATTAATGATTTTGGCTTTCCATAACGTTGTACTGTTTTTTTAGGCTATCAACAGCCCATCCGGCGGTCGGGAGAAAGTAAGAGGCTTGTTTCGTTGACGTACTCGTCATGCCCACTTTTTTATTAAAGACCGCCATCATACTTAAACTTTAAAACTTCAGAGATAATAATTTCATAGCCGCTATACCACGTTTTATTCACGCTTTTATATTGAAATAAAATGAAAAAATCCGAGTTGATATCATAATATGAAAATTATCTTAAACTCAAGCAGTTTTCAAGTTTTGGATATTAGTTTGGCCCTGAAAAACATTTTTCTGTCTTTGCAAGTACATTCATTTGTTAATCCCACTTCTAAACCTTCTATCATTCCTGCAACAAGCATTAAACCCCAAGAAACTATGTGAAACATTAGAGGTAGCCAATGCCTTGTTAGGTTCTATGTATTAGAAAAGCAATGGAGTAACAAATAAATGCTATTTCACAGCAACATTACGCAGATTCACTATTTTTTTCATTAACTTAAGTTAAAAAATGAAACGGTAGCAATATTAAATCCATGCTAAATTTACAGTGGGCTATACTGTGCTTTTTGGTCTACTCTTTTACGAATGCGGCTTAATGACGGGGGCGTGATGCCAAGAAAACTGGCAAGTTGATGCTGAGGAACTCTTTGCAATAGACCGGGCCTGGTTTTTAGCAGATTTACATAGCGTTGTTCAGGAGTAGAATGTTTAAAATCAGCAAAAGAAGTTAAGTTACTTTCCAATAACTGTTCTGATATAATCAGACAGAGTTTCTCAAACCGGGGAAATTTTTCAGGCGTTTCTTTTTCCATCTCCGGACTTCCTACCGTTACTATCGAATCCTCCACACAGGAGACAAAATGAGCAGCCCTGGAATCATCGTCACCATAAACCGGAGCTATTGGTACAGTTTCTGTGTAAAATGCTGTGGTTTTCTCTTCACCGTCAATGATATGATAAGAACGCAAACAACCTTTTATAACAAGATACCCACCCTTTATTATGTCGCCTTCTTTCACTAATACCGTTCCCTTTTTGAAACTGCGGATGATATTCAAATCAACGATTGCTTTCTTTTCTCGTTCCGTTAGCGGCATATACTGCTCAATGAAATCAAAGATATAATTTTCCATTGTTTTAATTTTTGAGGTATTGATAGGTTATATTTTGGGGTGATTGCTTAAGTTATTAAATACATAAATAGACAACTGGTTTAGTAATCTTTCATTGATGCTGACCAAAAAGTTATTTCCGCCTTATAAGGGTTCATCATTTAAGCGGTTTTGCCATTACTGGCTATTATAGTGATGAAATATCAGGATTTTTACAAGAGTAATGACTATGGTTCAAACTAAGAGCTGTAAAATCTGCTTGAAATGCTTGTTTTACCCACTTTTATATTTGTTGACAACAAAATTGTTATTTTTGGTGAAAGTCGATACATTTAACACTTATGAAGTAACAACCCTATACATATAACCTTTGCCCAATATGCCTGTCGGGGCAAGGTATATCCCTCTTTAAAGCCCATTTTATATTGAGGCTTATATTGCCCAAATGGGATCAATAATAATTAATCAAAGCGACAATGAAATATAATATCTGCATTCACATACCATTTCAATTTTACCAAATTCAACTCGATAATTATTTATTATGCAGATTATTTCAGAAGATATTTCATACGCAACACCATCCGGAAAGGCCATTCTCAAAAATATAAACTTAAGCCTTGAAGAGGGAGAAAATGCAGCTTTGATAGGGGACAATGGCAGCGGGAAATCAACTCTGCTCCGAATTCTTTCCGGGCAAGTTTCACCCAATGAAGGTTCAGTGAAAATTACAGATCATTGGTGGACCGTTCCCCAGCATTTTGGACAATTTGATTCTTTTACAGTAGCGCAGGTCCTACAGGTAGAGCATAAAATCGAAGCCCTTCGTGCAATCGAAAATGGTTCTACAGATCCAAATCATTTTGACGCTGTTACCGACTATTGGACTATCATTGAGCGAATACAGATGCTGTTGCAACTGTGGGGGTTGAAAGACCTTTCGCCTGACACATCGTTTAAATCACTCAGCGGGGGTGAAAAGACCAGAGTACTGCTGGCGGGTATGGATATCCATCAACCTGAACTGGTGCTGATGGATGAACCTACCAACCACCTCGATACTTCGGGACGCGAGAAGCTCTATCGAATAATCCGTAAATCGAATGCTGATTTTCTGATTGTGAGTCACGACCGAGAGCTTTTGGAGCTTTGCAATCCGATTTTTGAAGTTTCCTCACTTGGTTTAAAGAAGTATAACGGTAGCTACTCCTTTTATGAAGAACAAAAACAAATAGAGCGGCAAGCCATTAATCACAAAATTCATCACACTAAAAAGTCAATTGCCGAAGCAAAGAAAAAACGTCGCGAAGTGATGAAGCGTAAACAGAAAAGAAATGCAAGGGGGATTAACAAAGCCCGGAAAAAGGGTCTTTCCAAAATGGAAATCAGTGCAGCGCTGGAAAGGTCGGAAGAATCCACTTCAAAGTTGAGCAATGTTCATGAGGAGAAGATCAAAGATGAACTCCAGCGACTGCCGGAACTGAAACAGCAACAAAGAAAACTAAAAAAAATAAAGATCGACCTGGACAACTCTTCGTTGCATACAGGAAAAATTCTTTTCAATGCTGAACAGATCAATTATAGCTATCCTGAATCAGCCTCCCTTTGGAACCAGCCACTCTGTTTTATCATAAACTCAGGGGAGTGTATCCGGATAACCGGAGACAATGGTTCCGGCAAAACAACATTGATCAAACTTTTGAACGGAGAGCTTAAGCCGGCAACCGGAACACTGAAGATACAGTCTGAGCACCGTTTTAAGCTAGATCAGGAATATGGTATTATCGACCGGGAGACCACTGTTTTGCAACAAGCGCAAGTTTCAAACCAGATAAATAAACCTGATCATGAACTTAAAATCCTGCTGCATCGTTATCTTTTTGACGAATCGGTTTGGGATCAGCCTTGCCATTCGCTTAGCGGTGGAGAAATGATGCGACTATCACTTTGTTGTCTGGCCTTGCAGACCGAACAACCTGACACAATTATTTTGGACGAGCCCACAAACAATCTTGACCTCCGCAACATCAAAATTCTCACAGATACAATTTCATCTTATCGAGGGACATTGATCGTCATATCTCATGACAAGCAGTTTGTAAAAGAAGTAAATCTAAATAGAACGATTGAACTTTAAGAGGTGGGTATAACGCTCGTATTTGCGGTTTCTTTGGAGTGCAGCGGAAAACCAGTCCGACAACATGCGCAAACTATATTAAAAATTACATTTTACGCTAACCTTCTATTTTTTAAGCAATAGGCCAATAAATATAAAACCTCCTGCAATAAACCCATTGGTGTATAGGTCTAATTTTAAGCCCACTTCTAAGCCTTCTATCATTCCTACAACAAGCATTAAACCCCAAGACACCACGGGAACCATTAAGAGATAGCCAATACCTTGTGAAGTTCTATGTATTAGAAAAGCAATGGCATAACAAATAAATGCTATTACCATAGATACTATGAAAACACCAATCAAAGCCAGAACTCCGCCAGGAAGGTGTTCCGAAATCTTACCTACAAATATCGCAATGCCAAATATCCAAATAGCAGTTATGCTTAAGGCAACACCTGCTGTTAATGCGAATCCAGCACCGCAACGGGCCAGCCATGGGGCCTCGGTCGAGATTCGAGGGTATAATTTTAAAAGCCCAGTGATACTTGCTGTCAGGGCTGCAATTCCCGGAATTGCGGCCCACAGTAAAGAAATTTGAGTATTTGAGTAATTCATGACCCACAGCGATACCACATTTACCAACATAAAGCTGCCTGCAGCAAAGAACAATATTGAAGCCCATTGCCTGGATTTCTGCGCATTACCGTTTTTAGTTATCATATCATCTTCTACAGATTTGATTATATGCCTCTAATAATATTAGGTCTCATTAAGAGCAAAAATTGCTGGAAAAAGCTGAGAAATAAAGGGGTATAGCCAACATTTTTTTGTTTTTTCCGAATAACTTGTTATACGGCAGCTTGAGTATTGATTTCTGACTCAGATTGTGAAACTGTTGGTTTGGGCCATGTCCAGGCATACCAAACGATAAACAGCAAAGTGGTTAATTCAACAATCGCGAAAAATATATAGTACATGTCCGGGGATCCAACGAACAGAGAAGCTGTAAGAACTAAAGCTTGTATTACGGCTATAATGATATTAGCCCAGCGATTAACAGCGTATTTTAACACTCTTGAAAGGACGATCATGACCATCCCCAATTCTAAAATTATGCCTATAAGCAGTAACATTGCAGGAGATAAGATTGTCTTAACTAATTCAAAGTTTTCTGCAGTTGTGACATCATAACCTGTGTAAGTCACTTTCATCAAACTTATAATATCTGCATAAATAATATTTACTATGAAAAACACCCATAGTGTGGATAGGATAACCTTTCTGTCTTTAAGGGCTTCTTTTACAATCATTCTAATAATTTTTTTAATCCGGTATGGTTTCAATTGTTCTACGTGCAATTATTTATTAGGTTTCAAAAAAGGTAAAGACATTAATAAATCTTTAAACTTAATAGCCCACATTGTGTGAGTATAGGATCTGTTGGTCGCTTGTTTGGCGGCCCGGTGGTCGAATTCGCGTTAACGAAAACCGGAACTATGAGTTCAATTTCTGTAGTGTTCTGATGTTTTTCTGTTGATGAGTTGCACATAAGTTATTAATTATATTAACAGACAACTGGTTTTGTGCTGTTTTCTTGATATTCATCAAGTAATTATTTCCTCTTTTTTAACATTTAATTATACCCCGCTGGAAGCAAATGAATATTCCGCATTTTATTTGAAATCAAGTGTATGATCAAATTGAGAATAATATTTTGCCATTAATAAGATCCGCCCGGTGAGTTGCTTCGACTCTTTAATCAACAAACAACGTCTATACAATTCAAAAGCCGGATCGTTCTTCACTCTAAATAACTATTTCATTGCTCAATCAAACAAGCCCTGTTAAAAAACACTAAGCCTATATCTTTTTACATGCTTGCAACTCCGCGTTCATCAGGCACTCTCCCGCGAATTGAAGTTCGATAATATTCCATGGCGTTTCCTGCAGTACACCTGTATACTGTCCCTCTGCCACTGGCACCAAAGTGAAGGCAGGCCACGGCCCCCGAAGGTTAGCAGCGTACGTTTCATCCTCACTCCATACAAGGTTCCAGTATTGGTTCCAGTGTTCAAACTCGGCATATACAAATGTGGTCCACGGGCCGGTTTCTGAAAACCAGCTTCCGGGTGCATTTGCAAACGTTCCGACCACATGTAGTGAATCCAGCCCCCCGATTTGATTGATCCGACGAATAAAAGGGGCTGTTGCCGAAATTGCACTATCATCTGCATGAATCAACCCGGAAAGTGCATCTTTCTGACCGGACTGCAGCTTATCCATCGCGATTTGGGTACGAGCATTCAATTCAGCAAACCTTTTCTTCTGTTCATCGCTATGACTAAACAACTGGTCAATCACAGACTGCCCCGTTATTTTGGCAACCAATCTTGTGTCATCGGCCATGAGTTCCAGTTTTCCATCATCAAGAACGTAGGTTCCGGCTCTTTGCCGGGCTAACGCCCGATCGGCAGACTCATCCGCTTCCACCACTGGCGGCATCACGAATGTGGAATCAAAAGCGGCATTGAGAATATTACCACTCTGGCTCCTGGCCGTAACCATAGACGTATTTCCCTGAATATAAAAGAAGAAGTCTCTCTCGGACAGCCACACAAAATCGGCTTCAAAAATACCATTGCTGCCACCATGAGTGATTAATGATCCCCATTTATTATGATAGTATACTCTCCACCCATACCCATACTCCGAGAATCCACTATTTCCAATTTGGTAGCCTGTTGTCCAGCGTCTGGCTGCATCTTTGTTCAAAACCCCACGTCCCTGAACCGTTTTCAGCCATTTACCCATATCGTCTATGGTGGTATGCAAACCTCCATTGCCTCGAAGATGCCAGTTAGGACCGTCTTCAACCCACCCGCGCTGATAGACTTCCCCCCATAGCTCGCCGTTTCGGTACCCTGCGGCCATCTGATCACGCTTCCAGCCCGGTAAAATATATCCCGTATGTTTCATTCCGGCCGGTAGGAACAGCTCTTCGCGCATATAAGACTCGTAACTCTGCCCGGACACCTGCTCAATAATCATACCCAGCAGTGAGTACCCGGTGTTTGAATAGGCGTAGCTGGTTCCCGGATCAAATTGCAAAGACTCTCCTTTCAGCCGTTTCATGTAGGCTTCAGCGTCAATTTTTTCTTCATCGGACCCGATTCCCCCCGGCATACCCGAGGAATGGGTGAGAAGCTGATGAATAGTGATACCCTGCATCTCTTCAGAAAGCGGGTCGAGATAGCTCGATATTGGATCGTCTACTGACAGCTTTCCCCGGCTTTCCAGATGAAGGATGGCCGCACCGGTAAACTGTTTGGTAACTGATCCGTTCGTCTGGATCGTTTCCGGGGTGTAGGGCTGTCTCGTTTCACGATTGGCGTAGCCGTATCCTTTTCTGAGGACCACATCATCACCTGCGCTCACGATGATGGCCCCGGAGAAACCCTGGGCTTCCATTGCAGACAGGTAGCGGTCAATCTTTAGGGCAGGTTGAGAGTTCTCTGCCAGCCATTCATTCGATTCAAAAGCAGATTGTGCGTTAAGTTGTTGTGATGTGCAGCCTGTGAAAAGAAAGCAACACGGTAATAGTATGATATAAAATAGTGATTTCATGCTCTTAGTAAATTGGTTTAAATAATATTTATAATTCTTTATTAAATCTTTAAACCGTCGGTTAACAAATTTTCCCTGAATGGGTTTTTTATTTCAAAATCTGAATTAGAATTACGTGATATCCATGATCAACACACAGGGAATCTCTGTAACAGAAAGACGGTACAGTTTAAAGGAGGTGGATATGCCGTGCAATTCGTCTGAATCTCCGGTAAAGAGTACGTTACAGCGGCTGTTTATCCCAATGATTTATTACGGGGCATGAATGGCAATGGCGCCGGAATGGCGAAGGATGGGATGAAGAATAAAGTGAACGGCACTGTTCCTAAGAAATAAAGTGAACTCGTTCGACGAAAGCCGCAGCTTTTGTACTACATCTGGGCTCGTGCATAAGTACGAAATGAATCCCGCATCAGGGTAAGCTATATTCTGTGACAGCAGGGCAAAACCGTTTATTTCTAACGATGGTTTCTCTAATTCTACGGCTTGATTAATAGCAAGATCGGGAATTGTATCAAAAGGGGGGGAGTCATCATTCGCCGGATTGCTTACATCATTTTCTGAGACAGATTCTATCTGAATTGAATGAAAGACAGAGGAGTTCGCCTCACCAATATTCGAATCAAACGGAATGATCGACAAGAGAACGATCCCGAGCAGTATCCAAAAACTGTTGGAAACGGAATGTGTATGTTTTTTAAATGACTTCATATCTTGCATTAATATATGATAAATATTATTGCGAATAACTTTTTTTTAACTGTATAGCCATTGCCCGGCCTATTCCGCGTGCTAAGCCAGTTATCAAGGCTATTTTATTATTTAATCTCATGTTTGTATGCCGGTTATTGTTTTTAATACCTGTCGAGGATTAGTGTTAATTTATTTTAATGAACTCCTCGCAGTGTTACGGCCCGTATATACCTACCAGGGTAATCCATTCAAATGGATCTGTTCGGGAAATATTTTTTTAGCTTTTGTTAATAACATTGTATTGGCACCCCAAACCTTTTCACCATCAGACTGAGTAAAATGTACTGGACAACCAACCTTATACCAGTTTAGTCTCTCATAAAATGAAATCAACTCATCAGCACATAATAGAAGACCATACTTTGAGTTCAAATCATCAAAAATGAAGTATTCCGTTTCTCTCAACATTTTTGAAGCGTAACCATTACCTCTGAATTTTTCCGGAGTGATAACATTGTTAATACCGGCAATCTTAACTTTAATGTTATCAATGATTATGTTTCGTTGCACGATGTTATAAAAAGACACAATTTCACTGTTATTGTAGCAAATGAATGTCCAGTCGGGTTTTGCCCATTCTGTTTCACTTACGATAGAAATATGTCCAAATTCGGCCTCAATTAAATTCTCAAGAGTTCTTTTAATTTCGTCATCAAGTTCTGGGTATCTTACTACTTCTATCATTGTACATTTAAAATTCTATTCAGGAGATAAGTGGTTATTTATTCATTTCTGACAGGAATCTCAATATAACTGTCATTATACCATCGAATTTCCAGCGGCTCACCCGCATCATCGATGGTCTCAAGAGCAGGCTCTTTACCCGAACCGTAGTTGATGATTTCAAAAGTAAGATAAATGAAGAAAATTTCAAACCTTGAATAAGATCCATTCTTTTTTTGCAAAAAAAGCTATTACAGATGGGTGATGGCCTGCCTCAAGAAGACAGCCGTGTTTTCGTGAAAGATGGTTGGCGAAGCCCATAAGTCAGTCCTGGTCGTAAGAACCGATCGGGCGATGCTTCTTACCCGCCTTAAAAAGATCATCAGCCTTATGCCGAGAACACGGAATCGGTATCATTGAAAGCCTGGTCTGTTTACCAAAAGTTTTCCTCAAAACCGTTGAACGACACAACAACAATTGACCTATTCAAAAATTTGATTACCTTTTTCCCAAACAGCAATCTTTAAAACACCACGCTGTTGCATTAATGACTTTTAACACAGCAAACTATAGTACGCTTAATAATCAACTTTATTAAACCACCTTAAAGAATAATATATAATTATACTCCCCTTCCTTAGGAAGGATAATTTTTCCACATAATAATTGAAAACAGGTATATGAACAGGCTGAGGTTAATATTTGCGATTAGTCAGACCTAACCTGTGCGTTGCTTGGATTCCCATTACAATAAACACCGCCTGCACAAATCAATGCCGGATCGTTCATCACCCAAAAAGACTATTCCATTGCTATCAAACAATCCCCTGCCAAACAACTGTGAGCCTATAATTCTTTACATGCGTGCAGTTTCTCCACCACCAGGCAATCATCTTCAAAGTGGAATTCAATAATATCCCAGGACGTTTCCTGTCGGATACCTGTATTCTGACCATTTCCAAAGGTGCCAATCACATGCAATGAATCCAGGTTTCCAATTTGATTAATGCGTTTTAGAAACGGGGCTGTATTAGCAATTGCATCGGCCTTTTCATCAATAAGTCACGACATCATTATCTGGGAGTTGGATAGTATTCAAAACTATTTCCGACCAAATTGCAACTCAATCGCACGAAGCTCTGGATATATTTCATGTACTCAATTCTTGTTTAGATAACTATCCATGAATTCTGAGAAATCCTCTCCTCTCAGTTTAGCTTGGTCATTCAATAAAACTGTTCGATCCGGTCCAAGTAGTATATAATATGGAATCCCTACAATACCCATTTCACTTATTACCTGGCTACTTTGCTTTTGGTGCCCATTATACCAAGGCATTTCCCACTCATTTCGAAATGAATGAACTCGATTTGGATCTTCGTCGACAGATATGCTCACAATAGCAAAATCTGAATCATCATAACGCTCATTCAATTCGTGAAGTTTAGGCATTGCAGCGATGCATGGACCACACCAAGTAGCCCAAAAATCAATGAGAAGATACGATTCCTCTATATCATAAAGATTAATTGTCCCATCACCTTCCAGTAAATTAAATTCGTTGTAAGGTAACACCTTGCCCTCTGTGATAGGTTGTTCGGGAGCATAATTTTGATAGGCAAAGCTGGTTCTAAAGTGATCAGGATAATTCGATACGAGTTCAAAAAAAGCAGAGCGCCACGCTTCCTCGTTCTCTTCCTGGTAATGGTATCGGATTAGATTATAAAGAGCTTCTCCTCGTAAAGGCTCAAATGAGCTATTCTCTACAATTGATTCCAATAAATCGGTATAATCATCCAAACCTGCAAGATTTACTGCCACAGTTAATGTTGTAAAATCAATCATCCATAGTGGGGAATCAGCTTCTATTTTGTCTAAAAACGAAATCGCGTCATCTTTGGTAAGTCCAATTTCTTCGTGAAAGAAAAATCGTGCAAAATCTGCAGCGATTGAAACTTTGGGATGGTTGAACGATTCTTCTAATCGCTCCAGATCTACCAGATAAGGGTCATAATCATGAACATACCTGCTTTCATCATCACTTAGTTGTTGTGAAACAGGAGTAAAAAATTGATTCAAATATTCATCTATCATCAACGCATATACCTGCGCAATTCCCGTTATCTCGGAAGGATTATTAGAATCGATTTTAAAATTAGAACCCTCGGCACCAAAATTATATTGAGAGGCATCAAATTGAATTTCAACTGACTCTTGGTCTTCATTCTTTATTATTTCAGAGAGGAAGGTCTCGGAAATTCCCGAAGCATCTTTATTAATAACAATTTTGCCATTTGTTCCGGGACCAGCTACGAATGAGCTTAATCTGACAAAATATCGAATCGTATCAAGCTCTGTTTCGATTGTGGCATTCCATATTCCATCAGATCTTTGCTCCATTTTTAAACCTGAGCGGGAATCAAAATTATTAAAGTTTCCAACTGCCATTGGTGACGTATTATCGGGCATTGATGATGATTTCAGTGAAACTTCAATATCAATGTTATCTATGTTCGGCATCAAAAAAGTAAACTTTGGGTGATGACCAGGAGCAACAATTCTCAGAATTACTGGCTTTTCACTTTGAAGATAAATTGAAGCTGGATCGTCTTCTCCACCAAGAATTGATTTATACGGTGTACCAAGCCAACCATCATTAGCATCTATTAATTGAAGGCCATAGAGTGGTAAAGCCTCTCCATTACTATTGGTTACGGTAACTGTTACATTATGTGATGGCTCAGAATTTGATGAACAGGCATGGCATAAAGCACCAGCCAGTAAAACCATGACAAGTGTTTTGACTGTATTCATGTAAACATCTGTAATTGATTAAAAAAACAGATAATTATACCACTTTTGAGATATATTTCCCACATAATATTTGAAAGCAGATATATGAAAAAATTGAGGGAAATAATTTGCCATTAAGTAAGATCCGACCGATGCATTGCTTGAATTCCCATAGCAACAAACACCGTCTGCACAAATCAAAGGCCCAATCGTTCATCACCCATAAAGACTATCTTATTGCTAAATCAAACAATCCCTGCTAAACAACTGTTAGCCTATAATTCTTTGCATACGTGCAGTTTCGCCACCACCAGGCAATCATCTTCAAAGTGGAGTACCAATTTAGTAAAGTCACCCCAACGAAGGGGAGAGGGGCGGATAGTAACGCACCGCCCAAATTGTGTGTTAGTCGCTTATGCGGCGGCCTAATGGTCGAAATACGCTATCGAAAAACCGAAATACGGTAATCTAAAGCGTACTCAAAAATCCCACAAACAAAATTGCAAATCCTCCGATCTCAGCTATGATCAGCGCAACCATAAAGGTAATAATCACCCAGATTGGAAGCGTGAATGATCCCAGTTTGTGGGGCTTTTTCATCTGATTATCGGTGTCTTTCAGTACTCCATGAATCACCTATGTTGAAATCGCCAGAGCAAAAACACGATGGGCGCTGCTGCCGACCAGAAGGTCACCGTCCCGGAATAGTGACTGAATTCCACAAATTTGGTCAGAACCAATGTGGCAAAACTATACATCAGCGAGGTTCGATACGCAATATCCACATAGACAGGTGCTTCTGCTTCCTTCGATGAATGGATGTGGTAATACTTCCAAACGCCTGTGATCAGACCGGTGAGAAAGAAAATTCCACAAGCTGTGTATGTAAATAGCAGTGATGGAGTAATAAGGCGATTATAGCCATTAAATTGGCATCAAAAATAACTATTAGAAATGAACAATCATAGCGAGTTTATTAAACCTGAGAAGCTTTGTTGTTTAAATAACCGTATTTCAAAAAAGCTTCAACAAATGTAATTTTTAACAGTTTTTATTCATTTCTGACAGGAATCTCAATATAACTGTCATTAAACCACCGAATTTCCAGCGGCTCACCTGCATCATCGATCGTCTCAAAAGCAGGCTCTTTACCCGAACCGTAGTTGATAATTTCAAAAGGGTGTTTGTTCACATTCAAGACAACAACGAGCCGGCTTCCCTCACTTATTTTCTTACTGATGATGTGAGAGGCGTTCAGCGGAATGGCCTCTTTTTTACCTGGAGTCAGAAGTTCTCTTTGGCTGTTGTCTTTTGCATAGCTTGCCCTGCCCAGGTACCGGGAAAGAAAGAAGTACCTGCCATCAGCCATCTGTTCATAAAACGAAATGGATAAGTCCATATCCCGCTTGTTAATTGCAGCGGCCAGTTCTCCGGTAAAGGCTCCATTGATAATAAAATCATCCTGGAAAGGGTCGCTTTTATAAACCGTTCCGTTGCTTGCATCCAGGCTGTCGATGATGAGCGAAGGATGAAAGTAATTGTTCATATCCTCACGGTCAGCAAAATCGACAATTTGTTTCTGATATAATTGTGATTCAGGTATATGTTCGGACAACAATCTTTGATCCAGATATAGCCGCATTTTCTCGTTACTCATCGCCTCAATAGTCGGCTCATGCATCCATGAATTCGTACCCATAACCTGGAAGTTTACCCTGTCTTTAAGCAGCTCCGGCTTGGGTGCATCTTTCAGCACCCAGTCCAGCCAGTCAAAAGCAAGATTCCGCATACTGACTTTTGCAACCGGATTAATCACATATCCACGCAAAGTATCGGCGGGAGTGGCCTGCGCTCCCCAGTGGTCATATGGTCCAATCACCAGGTAATGTTCCGCATTTGAATTGTATTGGTTATGTAATTGAAAATAGCGTACAGCAGAAAATTGTGGCCCGTCAAAATAACCTGTTGTGGTCAAGACCGGGATATCAATTTCTGCATATTCTTCCGGTGACGGGGCCAAATTCTTCCAATAATCATCATAGGATGAATGACGTAACCACTTTTGAAAAGTGGGGTTCGAAAATTCAGCAGCACTATCCAGCTTAGCATAGGCATAGCCCTTTTCATACCAGTCCCAGAGAATGCCCCCGGATACCGGTTCTTGTTGATACACATTGGTCTGTGCCCAATTCAGTTCAAAACCAAGCGGTACGTTGTTTTGCATGGGGAAATCGTAACCGGGCATAACCGCCACCTGCGGAACAATGGTTTTTAGCGCCGGATGCAGTTTTTTTGTGGCTGCCCATTGCGAAAACCCGGTGTAACTCCCCCCGAACATTCCAACCTCGCCATTTGACCATTCCTGCTTGCTTAGCCAGTCAATGATGTCGTAGATGTCCGACTGTTCATGTTCATAAGGTGTGTAATGTTCCATATTGGTTCGAACGCCCCTTGTATAGGCAACAACGCCAACATAGTCCCTGTCTGCCGCCAATTTTGCAAATATGGCATCTCCCTCTCCCTGATGATACGTAGTATAAAAGAGTACCACAGGCACAGGCTCTTCAATTGACTTATTTCGGACTACAATTGCAGATATATCTACGCCGCTTTGAGTGGGGATAAGAACGGAGTTTTGGATATGGTACGTGCCATCACCTGTTCCCGTTTGCTGAGCATATATGATTTCAGAAACAGATGTGATTATGAACAAAAAAATAAAAATGATTTTCAGGCAGTAGTAACATCCAATTGATGAGTTCAAAAAGTATCTGATCATAGTAAATTTTTTTGATGCGCTTGTATTATAAAATTTTTATTCAAAAGTATATTATCCTCTTATCCAGACGATTTAGAAACAGTTTTGCATATGCATTTTAATGGAGATTTTTTTAAACAGATCGATTTTCTGCCGGCATGTAATCAGTCAAAAAGAAATTGCAATGGAATATGCAGCCGTTCATTCCAGGAATTTTCACTATGGTCAGCACCCGGAAAATATTTTGTGGTCCAGCTGTTTTCATCGTATCCATTTACAGCCATAAGGCTATCCACTCTTTTTTGGATTGGTGGATAGAGAGAGTCAAGTGTCTGGTCACCGTAGTCAAAGTAAATTTTATGGTTTTTTGGATCCGGAAGGTTCTTATCCAGGTAGTTAATAAATGAATTTGGAACCGGGTTATTTTCTTTAGTAAATGTTCCCACCCAGTGGGTTGATAAGCAGGCCGCACCTCCAAATATTTTGGGATATTCACAAATAGCATACAGAGAAATGAGTCCGCCCATGCTGCTGCCCGCTATAAATGTATTTGCCCTGTCTGTATAAACTGAATAATTTTTGTCGATGTAAGGTTTTAATTCATTTACTAAGAATTTTAAATAATTGTCTGATTGTGGTTTAAATCGTTCTTCAGCTCTTCCATCCCCCTGTAATTGAGTATTTACCCTGTCTTTTTCTGATTGCGTTAGTTGTTCAAAAGGTTTTTGCGGAAAATAATCAGAATGCCTTGTCTGGCCGCTGTTCCAAATACCTACTACTATAAACTTCTTAACAGCATTCGCTTCAAATAATCTTGAGGCAACATCATCTACATTCCAGGCTTGATTATTCCAGGACTTATCGGGATCGTATAACATTTGACCATCGTGCATATAGAGCACTGAATATTTTTCCGAATCTGAATAGCCTTTTGGCAGCCAGATATCGATATGTCTCGAAGATACGTATTCGGATTTAAAATTATCAAGTCGCTCAATTTTACCTTCAGCAACATCAGGTATTTGGCCTGGTGAATTACACTGCGCAAAAACAATAAGCGAGAATAAATAAAAAGTGCAGTATGAGCTCTTCACAATATTTTATTTATAGTTTGCCTTCTTTAACCACTATGATCTTTTTAAAAGTACTCATTTTATCTTAAAGTTTCTTAAAATACTTAACCCGGATTTCTCACCAAGAAATTTTTCAATAAAACACTTGTGAGAAATCCGGGTTAACTCCGGCCAGTCATTTTTATACACTGCCTATACTAATTCCAAAACGAGTACAAAGTTCAGAGGAATTGTACGTAAGCCTGCTCTAAAAATCCATCCTCCTGATTCAGTATCCTGGTACCTGTTTGTCCAAACAGAGATAGAACAGGCAGGTATTTTATTGTAGACATGACACTAATCAAGGCTGATTTCCTCCAAAAACTTCGTGATCGCAGCCCAATATTCATCTGCACCTTGCTGGTCTATCCATAATGCCCTGGACCCGTGAAATCCTTCAGACTCAGGAATAAACTGCAATTGAAGATCGCTTTGATCCACCTCATGCAATAACTCCATTAATTGATCTGCTTCCTCCCTGGATGAGGTAACAAGAAAAGGTTGATTGATTTTTGGAAAAACGGTTTTAAGTGAAGGTAATTTTTCTCCGAAATAGTCGCCCGGACTAAATGAAATTACAGCTTTCACATTCTTATTTTTTGCTGCACTATGAAGTACCAAACTTGATGAGTATGAGCTGCCCCAAACGATTACTTTTTGCTGATAGGCATCAGCAAAATAGTCTATTGCCGCCTCTATATCTTGATCTGCATCTGAAAACTCAATGCTTTCAATGCCGTTTTGCACTGCGCGATTGAATGTTTCATTTTGCTTATCGGCGAAACTTCCACCCGATCGCTGGTCAATAGCGATAGCGTTAAAACCCATTTTATTAAGGCGGGGAGCAATATCTGCATATTCGTATTTATTATATCCTCCCTGGTGAAAAAGCAGAATAACCGGTTTATCCGGGTCAATTTCATATGATTCAGCTGATATGATCAGTCCGTCCTTTGAAGGAAACTCGACTTTCTTTTTTGAATATGTAAATGCAATCTTATCTGGTTTCGGCGCCTGAACACTTGATTGCATTTTTCTCTGTTGTTCAATTTGCTGTTTTATTATGTCATCAACAAACTCAATCTGCTTTATTTTGCCGTTTGCATCAAAATGGATGTGCGATTCACTTATACCCAATTGTTCAAAATCATATTTCACTTTTGCATTGCCTTTTTCAGAACTCATTATCTTAATTGTGTTGAGCTTAGGTAAATTTGTAACAATATTCGTTAAAACAGGTATTGTGTTCTGAATCGGTAGCGGGTTAAACTTCAGAGAATCACTTAAAAAAGGTTTGATAACTGAAATTTCTTTTTGATGAAAACTTTGTTCAAAAGCTTCAATTTGTTGGCTGTAATCCTGCGCTGACCCACTGACGGGGAGTGTAAATAGTATGATTAATACTGCTGCCATTGACGAATTTTTGCTTTTTTTCGCTATTGAACCCCCGTAAACAAATAGGATACAGCCGGCAACAAATGTAATTTGCAGCGATGTGTGTACCCATGTATCATTTTCAGGGAAAATGCTTAATGCTCCAATAAGAATGAGTATTGAACCTGTTTTCATTTGCCAGTTTTGTTTTTTAAAACGTTCCATCTTCAATTATAATTAAGTTGTGATTTCATTTTCTTCAGCTCTTTCTTTGCAAAAAGCCATGGCCAGAGCCCTGCATTAAAAAGCAGCAGTTCATAATACCAGGGGTATTCATCAGGAATGATTGCAAAAGAGAGTATCATTACAACAACTCCTAAAACAATCGTCAATTTGAGTAAATGTATTTTTTCCATACCTGCTGATTTTATTAATGTTCACATAGTTGGTTAACATTTACTCCGGGGAATTACAGTTTTTTTGAATTTTTTTTAAGTGACTCCAGGTAACCGCTGAGACGACCCAGGTATTTTCCGAATTTTAACTGCTGCATAAAACTTCCCAAAAGATAGGAAATTACTCCTGCCAGGATAGGTAAGATGAATAAGAAGGCTGTTCTGAGATCAGTATCAAACGGATGGTCCCTGAATGCATAGGCGTAGTAAATCCAAGTAACAATGATGGGTGTTATAAAAGTATCGGAGTAGATGTTGAAAGCAATGGCCTTATTCATTGCACCAATAAAATTTTGAAGATTCTCTTTAAGGTTCAGTGCAGAGTATTCTACAGCCTCAATTTGTGAATATGCCCGGAGATTAAAATTGACCATCGCTGCTAATGTCAAAGCCATTAATCCTAAAAATGCAGCAGTTTCTACAGGTGAGAAGATAAAATCAAGCGGATTCAAAGCCGGATTTATAATCGAAAGGAATGCAAGAGCTGCGGCAAATACAATTGATACGGAAGCAATGACGAACTTTACCTGTAAACCCCTTTTGATTTTTGAAATCTCAGACTTCGACTTACTGTGAACGGACGTCATTATTTTCTCTTCGTCAACCTTATCTTTACTGATAACATCCTGCTGAAGCAGGTTCCACGCCGATTTTAACTCAATCAAATCCATATCAGTCAATCTTAATTGTTTTCGCTAATTTTGTTCGTATTCGTGTCATTTTTACCCGCACATAGTTTTGAGAGATGCCGACGATATCAGCAATCTCATCGTTGGGAACTTCGTCTAAATAAAGCATCATGATGGCCTTTTCAATTTTATCAAGATTGGAAATTGCCTTGTACAAAGCCTCTATTCTCTCATCTTTGTATTCGTTTTTTGGAGGTGTTGATGGTTCTTTGAACTCATAACTTTCCAGGAACAGAAATTTTCGTCTCTTCTCTTTCCGAAAATCCTGTATCGCCACATTCAGAGCTACCCTGTACATCCAGGATGAGAATTTGGAGTCACCTTTAAATGAGGGATACGATTTCCATAGCTGAAGAACAATCTCCTGGAACAGGTCTTTTCTGTGAATCTCATCATCACAGTACATCCTGCAAACCTTGTGAATGATCCCCTGGGATTCTTCCACAAGTTTGATAAACTCATTCTCTTTTTGGTCTTCTTCCGGCAAAAGCAATCACTTTTTTTTAGTTAGTTACAATTGAAGGGCAAGAATTACAGTTTGACAGAAATTTTTTATTTACGGCCTGATAAGTGCAATTGCCAATCGGACAGGTGCCTTTGCCTCGCAACATTTGGTACAGCTCGGCAAGTTTTATTGACCCAATTTGACGTACTCTTCAGCACTCATGATTGGTAATTTGGACTCTTCAAAGTCTTTGGGATTTCTTGTGATTATCACGCTTGCTTTATTATTTATCGCTGTAAAGTATTGAAAGGAATCCTCAAAATCTTTCATTTTAGAAACAAGGGCAAGGTCAATCTCTTTCACTCCGCTTCTGCAAACTGAGCTTATCGCTCTTATACCGGTTAGTGCCTGTCTTGCTTTTTCTCTTCCTAATTGCTTGCGCAGAATATATTCGGTTGAAATGTAACTCATCGTGCTGATGAGAATCTCAATTTCTTTAGCTTCAGATTTTAAGAAGAGCTCTTCAGCATATTCAAAAAAGGGTTCTCTTTTACCAAGCCAGTCTAAAATAATATTTGTATCTACGAACACAGAATCCATCTTCATTTGTATTTCTCTTCAAGATATTTTTTGTGTTCTTCCTTGTAATCATCTCCTTCCAGGTTGATGATTCCGCTCAACTCCTTCACAATACTGCCGGTGTTGCCACTGGTTCCTTCATAATCAGAAATAACTTTGAGCAACAGGTTTTCCACAAGTGAGGATAGACTAATATTTTGATCTTTCGCATAGCTTTTGGCATGCTTGATAATATCCTTATCCAGACTTAATGTGAGTTTAGTATTCATCGCCGTTTGTTTTTACGTATAAAATTATAATATATATACGTATTAATCAACTCTTCCTGGCAATATAGAACCCGTAGCTGTAATGCTCATGGTAGCTTTGATAGAGGTTCATCTCTTCCCTTTGATCACGCACCACTTTTTCTGCCAGTCCGGAATGGTTATGTCGCTCGAGAAAGGAGCGAAAACCAGCTTCCAGGGACTTGTAGTAGTTTTCAATCCAGCTCTTCTCTGACAGGTAGAAATAGCCCGTAAGCGTGTACCCGTTCTCTTCCAGGATACTGATTTTGTTTGAAGCAATATCGATTTCAGAATATTCCCGCATCCAGAACTCCTCTATCTCTTTTGGCCGGGAAAGCGAGATCCAGGTAATTTCACTCACGGCCAGGCAGCCTCCGGGTTTTAAGTAATCTCTCCACTTTTTTATGCCCGTTTCAAAACCGATATTGTAAACAGCCCCTTCCGACCAGATGAGGTCGAACTGGTTTTTTTCAAAAGGAAGCTGATCCATGGAGGCTTCAAGCGCAGATATACCCCCGGATAAACCAAGTCGTCCGGCTTTTTGATTCAGCTCCTCCAGGAATTCCGGAAAGATGTCAACGGCTGTGAGATGTCCGCCTGTATTCCGGGCAAGCGCAATGGTCGGGCCTCCCGTACCACACCCGATATCTGCAATTTGCAACTCTTCCCTGTCCGGAAGCCCGGTCAGCTCCAGTGCCCTCAGTGTCTCCTTATCGCTGCCCGGACCCTGCCGTTCGGAGTTTCTGTGCAGGTCGACAATTAAATCCGGTTCTGTCATAATATCTGTATATTTCCCACTATAAATATTAGTCTATTCTGTTAGCAAGTTTCCAAAATGCTGTAATATGGCATAAACCCTATACTATTACTCAATTTACCTGTTCAAAAATGATTTAAATGTACTTCCCCAATCGTTATTATCCCTGTTGTTAGGGTTACCGTTCTCATCAAGTAATGCGTTCTGATAATCCGGATTCCGCACCCAGAGCCAGCCCAAAGCTGGAATATTTTCCTGGAATAGGGCGTCAAGAAAAGGCTGAACCGGCATTAGACCCGTACTGTTTACCACGCCAACTTCACCGAACATGAAGGCAAATCCGTTGTTTTTCAGAGCAGATATCCTGCTACTTATAGTATTGACCGTAGATCCGATAAGCCACTTTTCGTAGGCGTGTAAGTCAAAAATGATGTTTCCTTGTGCAGACATTAATTCGGTCCCTTTTGAGAGTACAGCTTGCTCAGACTGTCCCTGCCCGTTTCCCTGTACAACAATCATATTATAAAAACCCTCAACAGACCGCAGGTTATTCACCATATCAATGTGATCAGCAAGCCACCTTTCATGGGTGTATCCGTTTTGATCATTATAGTGATAGGGCTCATTCCAGACATGTATCCAAACATTCGGTTGATTTTTAAAATGTTGAGCCAGTTCACGCATTTTCTCTTTATAGGAATCGTAAAAAGGCTGTTCCGAAGGATTCAAACCGGTAAACAGAGTCTGTTCACCCGAATTGTCAACCCAGCCAAACGGCGACAGAATAGTAACCAAATTTTGAGACTTATTCCGGTCAACAATGGCTTGCAAAGGATGCAGCCAGGCACCGTTACTCGCCTGTACAGGTGCACCGGTTACAGGCTGTTCCCTGAGATTTCCAATAAACTCTCTTACAATACCAATATTCCAGGATGTCATCTCTTCAGGATTTCCCGGTCCGAAGGTATTCATTGCATTCACCCCGTGTCTCAGCCAGGGTTCATTATTAAATAATATGTTGCCACTATCAACCTGGTAAGGATATGATTCGGGAATTGAGACAAATGCAACAGGCGTTTCCGTTTTGTTTTCGGCAGAATCCGACACATTACAACCTGCGACGTAAACCATTGTGAACAGCGATGCAAACAAAAAGGGGAAAATATTTTTCAAAATCATTATTTGTAAAAGCCCGGTTACGATTTAAATCTCTGACATTATAAAAATACAAAACTTACCGATCGATCGGTATTTAATCTGTTTTAGTTCTCTAAAGATCATATTTAACCTTAACAGAATGACACATCACTTCTATGAGAAGTCTGATTCGGAAAAGCGGGCAGTAAAAGTCGTGAGAGAACAGAATTTGTTTTATACGTTTATGCTCCCGGCCTGATTCAGATTGTATCCGAGTATGAAGTGGTTTGTTTGGGACTTATTTAAAAAACCGACAGTCAGGCTTATATACCGCTCATCAAATAATCACTGTAAACTGCAAATAGTTGTTTTATCATTGGTGCAAATACCAATTAAACATTAATAAAAACTATGAAAAATCTTTATCTGCCGGTCGTAGCAATTGTTTGCTCATTACTGATCGGTTTAACGACTCAAACATTTGCACAATCAGAAAAAAATGGTATAGATGTCCGCGTGACCGGTGCTGAAGATGCTGAAAATATACTTCTTATTCCCGGCCTGTCGAGTCCCGGAGAGGTTTGGAATTCTGCCGTTGAAGCAATGGGAAATGAGTACAGGTTTCACATCTTCTCATTACCCGGTTTTGCAGGTAAAGCGCCTGTCTCAACTGATGAACCGTTCATCGAAGCCATGGCATCTGGAATTGTGGATTACATCCAAAAAAATGATCTGAAGAAACCGGTTTTGGCAGGTCACAGTCTTGGCGGATTCCTGTCTCTCTACATAGGGGTTCAGTACCCGGATTTGCCAGGGAAAATCATATCTGTTGATGGTGTTCCGTTTCTGCCGGCCATGACAAATCCATATATGACGGAGGAATCTGCGCTGCCCATGGCCAATAATATGAAGAATCAGCTATTAGAGATGAGTGATGATCAGCGACTTGCTCAACAAAAGCAGGTTATTGCAACTATGGTTACCGATCCCGAAAAACAAAAAACAGCTGTTGAATGGAGTATGCAAAGTGACTTGGCAACCGTAGCCGATGCGGTTCACTATCTCTACAGTAACGACCTTCGGGATGATCTGTCACGAATTGAGGTACCGGTTTTGGTATTTGGGGCCTGGAAAGCGTACGAAAACTATGGGGTCACAAAGCAGATGAGCCTTGAAATGTATCGCAGACAGTTTAGCAAGCTGGAAGATGTGACTATTGAAATTAGTGATGCGGGCAAGCATTTTCTGATGTGGGACGACCCGAAGCTTATTACCTCCAAATTTGATAAGTTCTTGTCTAACTGATCAGTTTCCTTCTATACCAGATACTCAAAGATCTTGAAACGAAAGACACTTTATTGGAGCCTCCAGCTTTTTGGGTGGTCTTTGCTAACAGGAATTCTTATTATTTCTTCCCTGGCATTTACAGATGGCGAACATACGGAGGCACTTGTTCAGCTCCAGCTGCTAATCGGCCTGGTGTTAATGATTGCCTCGCATGTTCTTCGTGCACTCTACAAGCGTTTGCGTTTCCTGAACCTTTCGACTATAAAACTGGTTGCTATGGTTCTGGCAGCCGGTTTTATCTTTTCTGCTCTGGCGCAGCTCATTATCCAGGGCGTTATTTATGGTCTGTTGTCATGGTCTGAAATCCAGGAGTTCAGCCTCAAGGCATCCGTTATGTATTGGTTCAATACGTCTGTGATTCTTATCGTCTGGTCCGTTCTCTATATTGGCATCCGTACCTACGAAAGCCGCCGTAAACAGGAAGTAGAGAACTGGAAATTAAGGGCCGAATTAAGAGAAGCTGAGCTGGCAATGCTTAAAGCTCAAATCAACCCTCACTTTCTGTTCAATGCTCTTAACAATGTGAGATCACTTATTTCTGAAGACACTGCCGTTGCCCGGGAAATGGTTAGTGCACTTTCAGACCTTTTACGATATGCCATTTCCCATACATCAGGCGATCTTGTGTTGATCTCGGATGAACTCGAAATTGTGAAACAGTACGTGAGCCTGGAAAAAATGCAGTACGAAGACCGGCTGGATGTTCGGTTTGATATAAATGAACAAACAACACAATGTACTGTTCCACCGATGGTTATTCAAATGCTTGTTGAGAATGCAATAAAGCATGGTATTTCGAAGCGACCCGTACCCGGCATGATTGAAGTTCGTACAGAAATGACGGGGCATCTGTTATCTGTTATTGTGATTAATGAGGGTCAGCTCGATTCATCAAAAGCCGGTGGCGGTATTGGACTTTCAAATATCAAAAAAAGACTCTCCCACCGCACCGATGAGGATTGGACCTTTAAGCTTAAACAGATCAGTGATACAAAAGTAGAATCTAAAATAGAAATCCCATGCAGGAACCACACAAACCGCTAACAGTGTGTATTATAGACGATTCCAGGCTTGCGCGGGCAGAGATGCGCCGTCTTTTAGCCGGTATTGATAAGATAAACATCACAGGAGAAGCCGCCAACGCTGACCAGGCCTTGGAAGTCATTCAAAGAACAGAACCCGAGTTGCTGTTCCTTGATATTCAAATGCCCGGAAAAGATGGATTTCAGCTGCTTGAAGAACTTGACAGCGTTCCCTATGTTGTTTTCGTCACCGCATATAATGAATATGCCGTCAAGGCTTTTGAAGTCAATGCTCTCGATTATCTCACGAAACCGGTACATCCTGCAAGGCTGAATGAAGCCCTGCTAAAAGTGAGAAATTCACGGCTTAATTTTCCACAAAGTGATGACCTGCTTCAAGAAGACAGCCGTGTTTTCGTGAAAGATGGTGAGCGTTGCTGGTTTGTCAGAGTAGGTGACATATTCCTGATTGAATCAAGCGGGAATTATGCAAAAATACACTTTAATGATGTGCATCCGATGATTCATAAATCGCTGAATTACCTGGAAAATCGCCTGAACCCTGAGCTGTTTTTCAGGGCCAATCGCAGCCAGATAATCAACCTGAAGCGAATTGAGCGGGTTGATCCCTGGTTTGGGCAGACCATAAAAATTGAGCTGGTAAATGGCACATCGGTTGAAGTGAGCAGGCGCCGCTCCCAGGAGTTCAGGGAGAAACTTAGTTTTTAAAACCCTATTATGCGTAATTATCAAATTCATTATCCCACTTTGAAAAAAATCATATTTATTTCCATTGCCACGCTGTTTCTGTTTGGTACCTTACTGAGTTTATACAATTATTCGCTTTGGGAACCATTCAATAACGATGAAAAGTATCCTGTAACCCGGTCAGTTTCAGCAATTGAACATTCAGAAGTAATTAAAAGAGCTGAAGATCGTCTGATTCGTGCAAGAGACTCACTTCATCTACCATCTATTTCCGCTGCTGTAGGGCTCGCTGGTAATTTAATCTGGAGCAGCGCCGTTGGCTATGCCGATATTGAAAACCGTATTCCCGCCACTCCAAAGACGATTTACCGGTTAGGCAGCACCTCAAAAGCAGTAACGTCAACGCTGATCATGCGGCTGGCAAACGAAGGCTTGATACAGGTTGATGATACGGTCAACTCCCTTATACCACAGCTTCCGGCTGATCGCCCTATGATTACGTGGAGACAGCTCCTCTCACACACGGCCGGATTTGGCAACTACGGTGATTTTGGTTTGAAGTCAGCTTTCTATACTATCTGTAACTGTATACAGTTTGATAATGTTGACGAAGCCCTGCGTTTATTCATCGAAAGCCCGCTTCTGTTTGAACCCGGAGAAGATTTTGAGTACAGTACATTTGATGTGATTGCGGCTTCAAAGGCTGTTGAAACCGTTACGCAACTTCCCTTCCCGGAATCGCTTGATGATTACCTGTTTGATCAGCTTGGGATGAACCAAACATTTGGCGATCATGCGAAGGATATTGCGGGAAGTGAAGCAGTTTTTTATGAACTTCATCAAAACAATTTCAGAAAGTGGCGAAGCCGCAATATTTCATCCCATAAGGTGAATCTAAGTTACAAATGGGCGGGCGGCGGACTGATCTCTACCCCCACTGACATGGTGAAAATGGGTAATGCACTTGTCTCCGATACCACCTTTATCAGCCGGGAAATCAGGAATAATTTCTGGGAACCAGTAGTACTTGCCAATGGAGAGGTGAATGAACAACAGTACGCTTCGGGCTGGCGCTCTTATACATCTTACGCCACTGAACATTTGCTTGGAGAAGACACCGGGGTCTGGATGGTCCATCATGGCGGTGTGAGTAAGGGAAGCATGAATCTTTTGGCACTTTTTCCGGAATATGAACTGGTGATAAATGTTTCCGTAAACGGCAGGGAAGATGAGATCGATTTCACGCCGTTTTGGTTTGAAGTGATGAAAATAGCCCGGCCGTTTCTTTTAAAAGCAGAAGAAGAGAAATATGGTTTGTAAATTGATGATCGCAAGCGGTTTGCTGTCTCTTTATTCGGCAATAGCCGGGTGAAAGGTCCCCGTTGTAGCGGGACTTCAAAAAGCACCCAGCAAAAGTGAAAAGGCAAAACTGAAAACTCAAAAGATGAGCCCGACACTGTTAGTGATACTATTCAACTTCTTCTGCGTTTTTACCCCTCAGAAGAATGCACTTGCCAGTGGGATTGATCTCAATTGTCGGGATTTCACTTCGTGAGAATCGCATTCGCTCGGTACGCTGTGGTCAACTTTTCAATTAACAAACTTCCTGTCAATTCATGATTGACACAACACTACCCCGGTACTTTTTTTGTGTAAAATTTGCCACCTAAAACCAAAGCAGCCGAAATAATCATTACGTTTTTTATAATGTATTGACCTTCCAGAGATGGAGTGAAAATATTTCCACCCTGGAATGTTACCTCAGGCAATACAATAAGGGGCATGAAAGTCCCAAACATTTGGAGGAAAAGCAATGCAATGGCAATTTTAGTGGTGGCAGAAAACAGGAAAGTGACCCCAATCGCAACCTCCCACCAGCCAATGACGGTTAGCCAAAATTCAGGTGTGCCCAGTGGCAACCAGACAACTGTAGCTTTTAGTAAGCCTTCGGCTGCCGAAACGCCAAAAAGTTTTAAAATCCCAAACCAAATAAAAATAATTCCAAATGAAATTCGAATTGCAGGAGTGCTCCAGCGCCTCATCCATAGGGCAATTTGTTGGTCAATTTTTATAATCAGGTTATTCATGAATAATGATTTTCATTTACAGTATAAAATCAACCATTTTCCAATGAAATAAATTTCTCCATTCATCACACTTTTTCATAAGACCGGGTTGGCTTATTGAATGTTGTATTATCAACCAGGCTGCTTCGCTTGTTTCTTCATCAACTTTATCGGGTATCGGTTAACCAATTGAATCAATCACCCGGCCTGACTCTTTTGCATTTCTTTTGTGCAACGCTTCCATTACCTTATTGTATCCGTTCGAAAGTGTTCTCTTTTTAATGTGTTCATCTCTGCGTTTTGAATCGTCCCGCGCTTTTTGCGGTAGATTAAAAAAGTTAACTTCCCCAAACGAGATTCTTATGGGAGAAACGTCTGAATTCGCCGGCTGACGATATTGCCCAAAATGTGTAGTTGATCACAGCACAAATTAACTTATATTTTTTTAATTCACTTAAATGAAACATTGTTAACTATCAAAAAGTCAAAATTTTTGCGCTTTTTAGTCTGGCTGTTATTCTGGTCATTGGCAGGGTTCTTTTATGCCACTCAGATCTATATGAATTCACCTGAAGGACAGGGTTGGGCCGAGGCTTTAAAGACAGCTATGCCGCGCTGGTATATCTGGGGCGCACTGACACCTGGGATGTTTTGGGCTGACCGTCTGCTTTCTGAAAAAGCCCGGCAGCTGTCGAAACGGTTTCTGTTTCACATACCGGTCTGTTTCGGGTGGCTGATAATCTTTGCTGCCATTAATACCCTGGTAACCGGAATTTTGGAGGGTACATTGCCCGAAATCAGCTTTTCTTTTGTTGTCAATCATTTTTACTGGAATTTGCTGATCTACTGGCTTATCATGGGTGTATACTGGGCCAAAAATTACTACACCGATCTCAGGGAGCAGGAGTTGAAATCGTCACGGCTCGAAAAAAATCTCGCTGAGGCACGCTTACAGTCCCTGCAAGACCGGCTTCAACCTCACTTTCTGTTTAATGCACTAAACACTATCTCCGCTTACATGGAGAAAGATGCAAAAACAGCCCGCCGCATGATTGCCAACCTGGCTGACCTCCTTCGTTTTTCACTGGATCACACCAACAGTCCTAAAATCCCTCTTTCTCAGGAACTCTCATTTTTGGACAGCTATCTTGATATTGAACAAATGCGGTTCAAAGATCAGCTTTCCGTTTCCAAAAGCGTAGATCCCGAGGCACTGGAGATTCAGGTTCCCGGTTTTCTGCTTCAGCCACTGGCAGAAAACGCAATCCGTCACGGTATCAATCCCAGGAATGCACCCGGCCACGTTGATATCGAAATCAAGCGCCATAACGAGCGACTGCATCTGCAAGTCAAAGACGACGGCGTGGGGCTGCCTGAGGATTGGATGAGCTCAGGTCATGCCGGGGTAGGGCTTGCCAGTACAATGGAACGCCTCAGCGAGATGTATGGCCCGGAGCACCACTTTTCCATTAAAAACCGCACCGATGGCAACGGAGTAGTGGTCAATATTGAAATCCCGCTTAATTCAACACAAACGTAGACATATGCCGGATTTATCACAGACATACAGAACAGTTATTGTTGATGATGAAGAACCGGCCCGCCGGCGAATCAGGGAGCTGCTGGAAAAGGAGCCCGGTATTCAGATTCTGGAGATTTGCAGAAACGGGGAGGAGGCCATTCATGCGATTCGAAACCATCAGCCGGAAATTTTGTTCCTGGATATCCAAATGCCTGAAATTGGCGGATTTGACGTGCTCAGTAAGCTTCAAGGAGAAGATATCCCAATCACTGTTTTTGTGACGGCATATGATCAATATGCCATAAGAGCCTTTGAGGTGCATGCTGTGGATTACCTGCTAAAACCGTTTAGCGACGAGCGTTTTTCTGAAGCCCTGGAACGGGCAAAAAAACGAGCTGAGATGGAAAACCGGGAGTTGTTCCATCACCGGCTTGAATCATTACTGAATATGCAGACTGGAGAGCCGAACCACCCATCTTCCGATAATAAACCGCAATATATTGACCGGGTAGTACTGGAAAAGAAAGGTGAAAAATTTTTCCTGGATGTCCAGAAAATATCATGGATACAAGCCGGAGGAGCTTATATATATGTTCATACCGGCAAAAAAAAATATCTTAAACGAATTCTTCTGGGTGAGCTGGAAAAACAACTCGATCCCCGTTTTTTCATCCGCATCCATCGCTCTGCTATCGTTCATATAGATGCCATTAACTCACTTCATCATCACTCGCACGGGGACTATAACATAATATTAATGGATGGCACGGAACTGAAGCTCAGCCGCAATTACCGTAAAAATCTTCAAAACAGGCTCGGCCAGCAGTTGTAGGATTTTTTCCATGATGTACCGGTTTATAACATCTATTTCCTTCCTGTATCATTTTCCTTCACTCTGATCCCAAATAAAAATAGGTTAAGATTCAATTATCGGCAGTAAGCAACTGCTTCTACAACAAATTAGATTAAAAAAAATATTGTATGATGAATCTTCGATTTTTCTGCTCATGCCTCGCCTCCATTTTAACTATTACAACTTTTTGTGTCACTAATGGATTCAGTCAAGTAAACCAGGTTTCATTTGAGGATTCGGGCTGGGACTTTAGTCACGCCGTTGAAAGCCGGGTGGAAGATTATAAGGGGCGAAAGAGCCTCTACCTGGAAGGGAAAGCTTTTTTTGATAAAGCCGACTTTTCCGATGGAGTGGTAGAAGTGGATGTGACAACACCCTTCCCAAGGGCATTTGCAGGGATTCTTTTCAGAACGCAATCCCCAACCGAATATGAAGAGATGTACATCCGCCTGCACAAAAGCGGTTCACCAGACGCTATTCAGTATACCCCCGTCTTCAACAATATAGCTGCATGGCAGCTCTATGGACCCGGAGACGGTTGGGGAATGACAGCATTTGACAGAAACGAGTGGATCCCACTTCGAATTGAATTTAGTGGAGACCATGTCAGCATATTTGCAGGCCAATCTAATGACCCAGTACTGGAAACCCGCCTCAGGAGAGAAGATGAAAGTGGTAGTCTGGGGCTGTGGGCACTATTTGGGTCTTATTTCTCAAATTTTCGTTATTCACAGAAAGACACCCCTGCGGAGATTATGAGTGAGCCTCGCCCGGACGAAGGCGTCATAACAAATTGGAATCTTTCCAAAGCCTTTCGCGCAGTTGATGTGAACCTGACAGAGCCCCCCTCCACAGGAAACTCAGATTGGTCTGAGATAAAAAGCGAATCTAATGGACTAGTGAACTTATCCCGTTATCTCCCGGAAGAGGATTTTCGCAATATGCCTGATGATGGTGATTTTGATGCTGGTCAGTCTGCAATAGGTACCTATGCAAACGCCACTATAACCTCAGATTCCGACCAGGTAAAGAAACTTCAATTTGGGTATAGTGATAATGTTGTGATTTTGTTAAATGGCAAACCAATTTTTACAGGAGAAAGCGGATTCCGGGCACGCGACCCGCTATTCCAGGGTATGATCGGATATCATGACGCAGTATTCCTGGATCTGAAGGAAGGGGATAATGAACTGATATTTGTTGTAACTGAAACCTTTGGCGGGTGGGGTTTAATGGCCAAATTTGAAGATGTGACGGGTATTACATTCTGACAAGTATTGATTCTTTACAGAATAAAGTTAGTTGTATCAAGTATTTGTAAGACAGAACAAGGCTCTTAAAAATATATAAAAAGCATTTAAATGCGTTTTTGCTCGCAGTTTGAAAGTTATCTGGAAAAAACAAGACATCTAAAATAGACTTGCATTTCATTGCTAAAAAATAATCCATCTAAAATGGATTATGCCAACCTGTACCCAATTTATTTATCAGCAAGCTTTTTATAAAAATTTTAATGTGCTTTATTCTAAATCACCGAAAATGACCGAAGACGGCATCATTATAACATGTTGAAAATCACCGGTTTGCTATAAGTTGGAAAAAAGAAACTCAACATTTTATACCATTTCTGTTATCATGAAATACCTGATTATCGTATTGACCCTACTACTAAATATTGTTCCAGCCGAGTCTAATGCTCAATTTACTGTCCGGGGCACCGTAACCGATGCAGAGGATGAACCCCTTTCCCTGGCAACGGCAGTCCTGTTATCGTCTTCCGACAGCACACTGGTTGAGGGAGAAGTTGCAAATTTGGATGGGGATTTTGAGCTGGATATTGACCGTCCCGGAAGTTATATACTTCGTGTATCAATGGTTGGCTTCACTACCTTTTACTCAGGCCCTTTTCAGTTATCCGAATCCAATCCACAACAAGACTTTGGAACACTCGTACTGCAAACCGGTAACCTGGAGCTGGAAAGCATACAGGTAACGGCAGATCGCCCTTACATGGTCAGAGAAATTGACCGGACTGTCCTGAACATTGAAGACCGGGTAAGCACCGCAGGAGCAACGACACTGGAAATTCTTGAACGTGCGCCCGGTATCATTATTAACCGGCAAAACAACACGATCACCATGCTGGGTAAAGAAGGGGTTAATGTGATGATCAACGGCAAAGAACAATACATGCCTGCTGATGCCCTGTTAAACTACCTGTCCGGACTCGATGCCGGCAATATCCGAAACATCGAACTGATTACGACACCACCCGCCAGTCTCGATGCGGAAGGCAACGCAGGATTTATCAACATTGAACTCAAGCAACCACCCGCCAACGGATTTAACGGCACCACGGCCGTCAGTACGGGATACGGCAGGGGGGAAACGGGAAATGTGAGCCTTAACCTGAATTACCGGGCATCAAAAATCAATATTTCAGGAAGCTATTCCTACCTGCGGAGCGGCCAGGATCAGTTTACCACCTTTTTCCGGCGGACGGGTTCTGCAACTGACCTCAGCGAACTGTTTCTTACCAGCGACCGTGCCCCGACCCAAAACAATCACAATGGACGAATAAGTCTTGATTACAACCTTGGAGAGAACACCATCCTTGGCATGCTTCTGTCGGGATACGCAAACCGGTGGGATATGGATGCTGTAAATGACTCGAGGAGGCGCTTCTCCGGTATACCTGATACACTGCTGACTTCTCTGAACAATGAAGACAACGACTGGAATCACCTGCGCACGAACCTGAATCTTTCGCACAGGTTCGGTGATGGCGGCTCACTGAATCTGGATCTTGACTACCTGGTCTATGATAACAGCAACCCGGTTTCATTCAATCTGACTTTTTTTGACGACGCCAATAACACGTTGAGAGAAGAGCGGGTCTTCAGTCAAAAAGATACACCATTCGATATTGCAGTGGGCAAGGCAGACTATACCCGTCCGCTCGGGGATGCCCTTACATTAAGTTCAGGATTCAAAATTAGCCAATCCCGGTTTGAGAATGACGTTCTGGTTGAAGAAAACGGGGACCCGCTGCCGGGGCTTACCTCCCAAAGTGACCTGGAAGAGCAAATCTTTGCGGCCTATTCCCAGCTTGACTATCAGCTCAATGAAAACACCGCTGTGAAGGCCGGACTACGGTTCGAGCAGAGCAACACGGAATTAATCTCAACCAACGGCGGCACCGTGGTGGACAGAAACATCGGCAGATTGTTTCCAAGTGTTTTTTTAACACACGACATCAATCAACAAAACAGCCTGAACTTCTCTTACGTCAAGCGAATCAACCGCCCTGCATTCAGTGACATGGCACCTTTCGTGATTTTCCTGGACCCCAGCACTTCGTTTGGCGGCAACGCAGCTCTGCAGCCTGCAGTGGCCCACTCCGTTCAGGCCGGGTACCGGTTTAAGGATTTTAACATTACCGTACAGTACAGCCGGGAAGACAGTTCTATCGTCCGCTTTCAAAACCAGTTTAATCCGGACGAAAACACACAGCTTATTGTTCCGGATAATTTACGGGATCAGCAACTTTTTACTGCTTCGATAGCCTTTCCCCTTCGTGTTACAGATTGGTGGAGAATGCGCTATTCGGCAACCTATACCTGGCGGGAATCCAACCTGCGGGACAATTCTGAGATCCTGACATTCCGTAATAATAACCTCGCTTTAAACGGGAGCCAATCTTTCACACTTGGGGGAAATCTTTCAGCAGAAATTTCAGGATTCTATCAGACCCGTTCGCAGGTGGGCAACGTTACATTTGATCCGCTCGGGTCGCTCAATGCGGGTATCCGGAAACAGTTCTCAAATAATTCCAGGTTAAGCTTTAATATAACAGATATATTAAATTCCTTGAAAAGAACAGGTATTACCGACCTGGCCGGTGAAGAATTTTTCGCTAACAGAACTTTTGATTTTAGTCAGCGAACCTTCAAACTGACCTATACTGTATCGTTTGGTAATCAAAAGATTAAAGGTGCCCGTAACAGGGATAGTGCCAGGGAAGAACAAGAACGAATAAATTGAACCATGACGTCCAAATCGCCCGGTAAAGATGTTCGCCATTTTGAATTTTACCGGGAGAAGTATGATACAAAAATACTGATTGATATCGGTCGTATCGAATCTCTGGAGCATATGATTCGGTCGCCGAAATCTCACACGCTGGGGTTTTACGATGTAACATTTATCAGCGGGGGAGCCGGTACGTTTAAGCTTGACGACTATTCGCTGACAATTCAACAGCGGCAGGTATTTTTTACGTCGCCGGGACAGGTGCGCCAATGGCTAAGCACCGAACAGGTAACAGGATTTACACTATTTTTCGAGCCCCATTTCATTGAAACTTTTTTTACAGATCCGCTTTTTTTGTACCGTTTTCCCTTTTTTAATCAGCCGGTAAATTATCCGGCGCTGCGAATCGCTCCTGAGCTCTTTAACCGATCTTTGAGTATGTTAAGAGAGGTAGAAGCCGAATTTGAGCATCTTCAAAATGACAGTCCGCATCTTATTCGCTCCATACTCTACCAATTGATGATTCAGTTAAACCGGGAGTATGCAAGCCAACATCAAACCGTTTCGGGTGACACCCGGCTGAACCCCATTTTGTTTAAATTCCAAAAAGCTGTGGATACTCATTATAAGGATCTCAAAACCGTGGATGAATATGCGGGGTTGCTTCATATTTCACCCGGCCACCTCAATAAAATTTGCAGGCAGTATCTGAACAAAACGGCATCTTCATTAATCAAAGAACGTATTGTGCTGGAAGCGAAACGCCTGATTCTTTATTCCGGTAAAACCATTACCGAGATAGCCTATGGTCTTAAATTTGCAGATTCATCCAACTTCTCGCGATTCTTCTCTTCAATGCAGCAGGAATCCCCGGGAGAGTTCCGGGAGAGAGTGGCTAAACCACTTGGCCCATAAAGCAAGATTAACAAACAATAAATTTTTGGATAGATAACTGAGTTTACGACAAGATTACTTGAACTTTTCCATAAAGTATAAACAATGTCTTGCACAAAGTTTCCGGTTCACAAGTTCTGCCATAAAGAATTTGCAATTACACAACACAATTAACAGGTATGAAATTGTGCCCTGATCACACTCTGTAGATATAAAGCCTGATATGAATCGAAATTTCCAACATTGGTCATAGTACATGAGTAAGTTATTTAAACCAAAAGTTAGAAATAGTTTATATCTTATTCATTATTTTTAAGTGATATACAACTGAAATCAATTTAACAATACTGAATTATGAAAAAGCTGCTACTGATCGTCATGGCAACAGGATTGATGGGTTCTTGCATTAAATCAGAAGAATCAGAACAATCGGCTGAAGATCCACTTGTAATCGGCGAAGAAATTAGTTATTCAACGGACAATGTAAACATGAACGGGTACCTTGCTTACGATCCTGACATAGAACAGGGGCCGGGCATCCTGGTTGTACATGAATGGTGGGGACACAATGAACATGCGCGAAACAGTGCCCGGGAACTGGCAAAGCTGGGTTATGTGGCTTTAGCTGTAGACATGTACGGAGAAGGTAAACTGGCCGAACACCCTGATGATGCCGGATCTTTTGCCTCCGAAGTGATGACCAATTTTGATATGGCAAAAGAAAGGTTTTTAAAAGCGATGGAAGTACTTCAAAGTCATCCCAAAGTTAATTCTGAACACATGGGTGCTATTGGATACTGTTTTGGCGGAAGTATCGTTAATTCCATGGCCAATTCAGGCGTTGAAGGACTGGATGCCGTTGCAGCTTTTCATGGTGGCGTAGAGCTGCCCGTAATGCCTGTAAAAGGAACGACTCAAGCCCGGATTTTAGTCATGAATGGTGGTGATGATCCCTTTATTCCTGAGGAGCAGGTAGAGGCTCTTAAAACCGCAATGAATGAAGCAGAAGTAGATTTTGAGTATATCTCATATGAAGGTGTTAAGCACTCCTTTACTAATCCGGCTGCTGATTCAAACGGGGCTAAATTTGATCTTCCCCTTGCGTACGATGCCAAAGCGGACAGTATGAGTTGGGAGCGAATGAAGTCTTTTTTTGAAGAAACATTCAGTTCTACGGAAAAATGATCGTACATGAGCTATACTGATGATATAAAGAAAAAAATGTTTAGCTCAATCTAATAAGGCAACGGATATTATTGTTAATCAATAAGGTACTCTAAAGTCTGCTTTCTCGAGGGTGGAGTAGATAACCCTCCTCAGATACTTCTGGCAAAGCTGAATATACAAGATACAGATTCACAAATGAGCTGTTCACTCTATTCAATTTTGATATGTGTCAGATAGGACATCTATCCGGGCCGACCCCGCATTGATAAACTATCGTTAGCCAGAGTTTGTCATCCTTAATTTCGACAATAAAACTTAAAAGTGTAATGTAGAAGTATCAATTGATATGAGAGTGTAGTGAAAAGATTTAAGTATCATATAACATTTTTCATAAATGCCTGACTATAATAAATTAGGTTAAAATCAATTTACTGACAGAGCAATATGGATGCATTCTGTGAAAAATAAGCACAGTTTTGAAAAACAATCTTTTAATTTTTAAGTAAATACTTGATTTGTATGGCGATTCACTCTGACGCTTTACACTATTATATGAACAAGAATATAATAAACGAAAAAATCTCTACAAGAAATTTCTTATAGCTGTTTGGAAAGCATTATTCAAGCTCGAGCAATGAAGCAGCATGGCGCTGTTTCGGGGGATACCCGGCTGAACCCGGTTGTTTTTAAATTTCGAAAAGCCGTGGACCATCATTTCATGAACCTCAAAACCGTTGATGAATACGCCACCCTGCTCCATATATCCCCCGGACACTCAATAAGATTTGCAAGCAACATCTGAATAAAAATGCCTCCTCGTTAATCAAAGAACGCCTCTTGCTGGAAGCCAAGCGCTTGATTCTTTACTCCGGCAAGACCATTACCGAGATTGCCTATGAGCTTAATTATTTGGATTCATCCAACTTCTCAAGATTCTTTTCCTCACTGCAGCAAGAATCACCGGTAGAGTTCCGGGAAAGATTGAGGAAACAATTTGCACCTGAGTCATATAGAGAAAATGATCCTTAAATCCTGATGGTTTCAATTATGAGAGCTAAATCACACTTCACTATATTAGGATAAAGAGAGAAGATTACATCAATAGGTTCATTTAGGATTACAATTGAGTCTTTTCATAAAAAGTAGTCTAGAATAGTTAAAGAGATGTGCAAAAAGGATTAAGAAAAGAAACCCTAGTTCAATGCAATCCATCTACCGGGTTGAAGGCAGAACAGAATTTGATAGGACAGGATAAGCAGATATTAGGCTAACCCGACTACGTGTAAAGAATTGTTGGTAACATTCCTGGACTCTAATTTTAAAAATTAACAACCGAAGTAATCTTCAATCTCTTCTTCACCATACAACCAGGATCGTGGAGTTAAAATCTATAGTGGCAAGGATTCGAAGAACAAGAAGATTTATTTTTACAGAGAAAAGTAGATTTGGCACTACATCTTTGTCAAAATGGAATTAGTTCTATTATTACACGATTCGTATCAAAAGCCAATCGCCCTTGAATTGGTTTGGAATACTCAATTGGCTGTTCGTAACTCCAGGCTATATCCTTAACAGTTTTATCTTTTGCCGTTAAGTTCCAGTACGAAGCTTCGCCTTTGATTGGACATTTTGTACGTGTTGATGAAGGGGTGAGTAGATCCATGCGTATATCTTCTTTGGAGACATAAAACACAGGGTCATAAACTTTTTTGCCTACTTCTTTTAGAGAAATCACATCACAGGTTTCAGCCAGAATATGACCTCCCCAGAGGACACGAACCCGCAGGCATGGTTTTTCAAGTTGGTGGTAATGTCTTTTCACATCGGCTACTTTTTGTTTGTTAAAAAAACAGCACAGAAGAGATCAGGCCTCCGTGCAATATAGAATTAGTGTTTATGGAATTTTTGGGACCAAAGAGGTACATAAATTTTAAACAGGGATTTTACAATACTTTCCCGTCCGACCACTGAATTATGGTCAGACGGGTTCTTCAAAGCCAATAACAATTATACCTGCGTGGCTCCGCCATCCACTACAAGTTCCGATCCGGTCATAAAAGTGGAATCTGAAGACGCCAGAAAAAGGGCAGCCCGAGCGAGCTCATCAGGATCGCCGGTTCGGCCCATTGGAATCATCCTTTTAAATTCTTCTTTAACCTGTTCCAGTTGTTCTTCCGGCAGCCCCAGACGCTCTACGCCCGGTGTCAGAAATGTTCCTGGAGTCAGGGTATTGACCCGTATTCCTTTTGGGGCAAGCTCGGCGGCCAGCATCCTGCTCAGACTTCTTACCGCCGCTTTCGCGGACCCGTATATCGAAAGACCGGGCATGCCTTTTGTATTTGCAATGGAGGAGGTAAGGATGATGGAACTGCCTTCTTTTAATAAAGGCAGCGCTTTTTGAACGGTAAAGAAGGTGCCCTTGAAATTTCTGCCTACTTCCATATCGAAATAGGTCTCGGAAACCTGGTCAAAAGGAGTAATGACGGCCCCGCCGGCATTAGCTATTAAGATGTCAATGCTGCCAAACTTTTTCTCGGTTAGCCGAACGAGACGGTCCAGGTCATCCAGCCTGGATACTTCAATTTGTAAGGCTAACACTTCATCACCGAGTTCTTTAGCAGCCATGTCAAGCTTTTCCTGGTCTCGGCCGGTGATAACCAGCTTTGCTCCTTCTGCTTTAAATGCTTTAGCCATTGCAAAGCCCAAACCGCTGTTGCCTCCGGTTATTACAGCTACTTTATTTTCTAATCGTTTCATGTTTTGTCTCAATATCTTGTTTAATGAAAAGTCTGCACGTTATGTGCAAGCTTATAAAAGTTGATAAATAATCTATTTTGCCTGAGCCATGTATAATGTCAATTTTTGCATGTCATGGATTTGGTCACGAAATGGAATAATCTTTTGATATACCGGGTCGTTGCCCAGTGCCTGCATAGATTCTGGGCTGTCCATTTCCCAAACATTTACTTCGAGAACGCCAGGTATAAGCCCTCCAAGATGCTGGAGAACATCAAATGAGGCGATTTTTTGAACCCCGAATTTCGCCGCAATAGTTTCAATTTGCTTAGTGTAAATAGTCCGCTGAAGCAGTCCATTACCTTCAGTCATTATCACATAGTCAAGCAAATAAAACTTACCGGCTTTAGGCTTGAAAGAATTGTAACCTGGTTTAGGCCTGGCCAGGAATAAAGTAAGCTTATCCATGTTATGGATTTTATCTCGTTTTGGGACAATGGCTTTATAGTTTTCATCAGCACTTAAACCGGCCAAAGCATCCGGGCTTTTTAGACTCCAAAGGTTGAATTCGGTCACTCCATTCGGACCAGCCCCAGCAAGCTTTTGCGCGACTTTATACGATTGCCTGAGGTCAGCACCGTAGTCTTTAGCAAAAACCTGTATTTCTTCGTTATATGCATCGCGATCTTTCTGGCTATATCCCTCATTGAGAACCACGAGATCTATCAACACATATTCATCAGCGGGTATGGATTTTTTTTGTGCATTTGCAGGTATTGCAGTTAAAGCAGCGAAGATAATTAAGACTAGATATTTCATTTTAGTGGTATTTTTTAGTTTGATGAGTTAAAAAGTACTGCAGCGTTTGCAGACTGCAATTCGCCTTTGGGACCTACAATCTTTCCGGTCGTTACATGATCTTCTACACCCTTGATAATACTTGTGAGTACCTGTTTTAGTTTGGATTTCAATACAAGTTTAGCCATCAACCAGCCTAACGGACCGAATTTAGGATCAAAATCCATCCGCCAGTCAATGGCAGATTTATGTTTAGATACCGACCGAACCGAAATGAATGCTGTAGCTTTCTTCAGGGGTAAAGGGCCGGTATCCACAATATCAAAAGTCAATGATTCGCCTTCTTCGAAATTGGTAACCTTCTCGCCTATACTGCCACCGTCATAGAAGGTGCATATTCGCTCGGCGCCGAGTCCTCTTTTGATATTATTTTGAATCGGAGAACTTTCTACATCAGGATGAAATTTATAGATTGCCTGAAAATCACTAATTGTTTCCCAAGCTTTTTCTTTAGGTATATTTATGGTTTTGGATACGGTTATGGTATGCATGATAGTTTCTTCTTTTAAAGGATTGAAATTATTTTTTCCAAATATAGAAGTGGGTTTAGAATGCAGAAAAAGTTTGAAACAGGCGGGAGGTTTTTGTTACAGAAGGGAGAAGTTTCGCTATATTGAATATCCGTTTGTTATGAACGGACACCCAAAATAACATTGAAAACCGTATGTTATTTATGGATTGATAATTTTATTTAACATTCTTACACGGTGAGTTCAGAAAAAGGAAAAGGAGAAAAAATTAACCAAGAATATCGGGAGCTCTCGGCCATTATGTTTGCCGACCTGGTGGATTATGCCGGGCTTATGCAAAACGACGAGCCCAGAGCTCGGGAGATTCGTCAGTCTGCAAAAGATCTTATAAAGCAGGTCGTTTCAAAAGCCAGGGGTCGTATCATTCATCATTATGGAAACGGCGCACTTTGTACTTTTTCCAGCACGGTGGGAGCGCTTAAAGCCGCTAAAGAAATCCAGCAAACGATTGTGAGTCGCCGGGATTATTCACTGAAAATCGGTGTTCATTCAGGAGATGTGGTTTACAGCGGAAAAGAGATCGTGGGAGACGGGGTAAACATTGCGGCCCGCTTACAGACTCTCTCGGTTGCCGGCAGCGTCTTGTTTTCAGAAAAGGTATATGACGATATCAAAAATCATGGCTCCTTCACCCCGGTATTTCTGGGAGATTTCGAGTTTAAAAATGTGGAACTGCCTGTCAAAGTTTTTGCACTGGGAAATGAAGGGTTGTCCATTCCGCGGCAGGATGAAATACGCACCCGGCGCTCTCCCTATTTTAATAGTGTAGCGGTATTGCCCTTTGCCAACCTCAGTGGAAACGAAGACCATGAATATTTAAGTGACGGCCTGACCGATGAAATTATAGATGCCTTGTCACACATCAATCAGTTAAAGGTAATCTCGCGGACTTCTTCTTTTGCCTACAAGGATAAACATGAAGACGTGAGAAAAATAGGTCAAAAACTGGGAGTAGCATCCGTACTTGAGGGCAGCGTAAAAAGCTCAGGAAACAGAATCAGAGTATCGGCCCGGCTTGTGAATACGGCTGACGGATACCAGGTTTGGTCGGACGTATTTAACCGACCGTTTGGTGATTTGTTTGAGCTGCAGCATGAAATTGCTAGCCGAATTGCCGAGCAGCTGAGGGCGAACTTTAAAGCCGGAGATAGCAAAAGAAACAAGTCCGCTCCCACGCAAAATATCGAAGCCTATAATGTATACCTGAAAGGCAAGTATCACTGGATTAACCGCTCGGTCAATGAAACCAGGAAAGCGATTGCCCTTTTTGAGGAAAGTATAGCACTGGAACCAGGTTTCGGACTGGCGTACTCTAACCTGGCAAGCTGTTATGCCTACCTCGGGGCTTATGGACAGATGCCGGCCCCCAAAGCGTATCCCAGGGCCAGAAAATTCGCTCTCAAAGCCCTGGATATAGACAATAAACTGGCCGAATCTCATATAGCGCTGGCGCTGGTTGAGTTTTTCTATGAACTGGACTGGAACAAGGCGGGGTTATCATTCCGAAAAGCGCTACAGCTTAATCCCGGGTCTGCCGAAGCGCACCATACCTACAGCTGGTATCTTTCAGCCATCGGGAAGCACAATGAGGCTATCAATGAAATTAAGATAGCCCTCCGGCTTGACCCTCTTTCACTTTCTATCCATACCTACCTGGGGGAAGCCCATTACTATGCCGGAAACAGGGAGGAAGCATTCCGGGAGTTTAACAAGGTGCTCGAGCAAAATCCGAATCATAAAAGTGCGCTGGAACTTAAGGGATGGATTTTGGGAGATGAAGGAGATTTCGAAGAGTCCCTGAAGGTCTGGAAAAAATTAAAAAGCCTTAGTAATCACCGCCTGAAAGGAATCACTGGATTAGGCATTGCCTATGCCCGAATGGGAAATAAAGAGCAGGCACGAAAGTATATAGAATTGTTGAAAGAACGGGAGAAGAAGGAACCCGACATCTCTTTAAATATGGATTTTGCCGCTATTTATACGATGATGGGAGCACAAGAAAAAGCACTCGATCACCTGGAGAAAGCCTTTGAAGAACGATACGGCATTTTTTCCATGAATGTGTTACCAGTCTTTGAGCTACTGTGGGAACATCCGCGGTTTAAAAAATTAATGAAGCAAATCAAGAAGAATAAGGTCGGGGAACAGGCTTTGGTGCATCAACATGAAGAGGCCAACAACTCCATAACGTTTAAGTCTGAAATCAATGAGTATCTTACCCTCGATCCGGCTGATTTAATTTATGTAGAGGCAGAGGGGAACTATTCGAAAGTCGTTTGGCTGGACAAGGAGACGGTGAAAAGCAAGCTGCTGCGTATTGTCATCAAACACCTCGAAAATCAAATTATAAGTCCCTTTATCGTGCGTTGCCACCGCTCGTATCTCATCAACCTGAAGAGAGAGTATAAGGTTTCGGGGAATTCAAGAGGTTATAAATTGAAGCCGGAAAAGGTTGAAATAGAGATACCAGTTTCCCGAAACAAGGGAAAGGAGATTGTAGAACAATTAAATGCAGTTTAGGAGTATATATGAACTTGATTGAGGACGCCGGTTATTTAAAAGTTCCGTTCGTACCACTCGGCAATTCCTGTGCCGATCTCACTGGGATACTGCTCCTGGATGTAATGTTTGCCCTTTCCCAGGTAGATATCTTCAAGATTTTTCCAGGTATTTATGATGCCTTTGGCTTCTTTTTTCTTGATGATCATCCCGGGTCTTCCGTGGAACATTAACTTCGGGAGTTCGGAGTTCGGGAGATATTCGTAATACGATTGAATGACCCTGGTACTGAACTTGGGATCGCCGTTAATGGGTATCTGGGTTGGCCACACACGAAGCGGTTTTCTGTCTTTTTCATTGATATAAGGCGCCCGATACCAATCCATCTCTTCCTTTGTCAGCTTACGGCCGGCCATCATCGGCAGAAATCGTTCGACGAAGAAATTGTTTTTTACGATCATTTTGTATCCTTTCTGCGGGTGACGAAAGCGTTTGAAAATGAATCGTTCGATCAGGTTGGCATCGCTCCAGGTTATCGGCCGGATAATGGCTTCAAAAAATACGATTCCGCTTACCTGATCTCTGAATCTATTGGCATAGTGAAACCCGATGCCCGACCCCCAATCCTGTATCACCAAAATGATTTTATCCAGCTTCAATTTGGCAATGAATTCGTCCATATACTCGATATGGTCCCGGAAGGTGTAGTCGATATCCGGATTGTCCGACTTTCCCATACCGATCAGGTCAGGCGCGATTACCCGGCCATAATCGGAAAGATACGGAATAATATTGCGCCAAAGGTAACTGTAGGTCGGATTGCCATGCAGTAACAGGAAGGTATGTTTCGAGCCGGTCTCACCTTCATCTACATAGTGCATTTTGGATCCGAAAACCTCCTGGAAACGCGAAGTGAACGGGAACTTCGCGGAGGGCGAATTTTCCGTTTTTGTAAAGTTGCTGAACAGCGACATGTTCAAATTCCTCGTTTATAGGTTCGATTTCACTTAAACCAAGGGTAAAGTGAAAATAAGATTGGGAGAAAAGTTTGAAAACTGCTGGTCCCTTTTGTTACAGAAAGGAGGAGATTCGCCAATTGGGGTATTCTGTTGTTATGAACGGGCAGATAAATTTACAGTGGAAGATCGATAAAAAACGTATAGCTCCCGTTCATACCCTGCTTTGTTGGAACGGGCTCCCGGTTTCCAGATCATCACAGATTATTCCACTTCATCACATAAATTTTTTCAGTTTTTGGTACCTGGATACATTGGCTCAACATAACTATTAACACAATCTGTTTCCCATAATCTATTTCCAATGAAACGAACATCCTTGAAAGTAACAAAAAAAATCAATGCACCGGCTGATAAAGTCTGGGAATCGGTTGCCAATCCCACCGAAATTAAAAACTGGTCCTCCTTTATCGTGAATGCCGAGTTGCGTGGCGCCGGTGTAGGGGCTACCCGAACCTGCACCATGGCCGTCGATTCATTCGACGAGTTTATCGAAACCATCGATCATGATTACAAAATTTTTCAATACTCGATTCCGGAACCACCCATGCCCATAGAGGGCGTGCTGGGTACCATACAGGTGCGGGATCTCGGAGAAGGAAAAACCGAAGTGGAGTGGAGATTAAATTTCAGTGTAGCTGAAGAGATGGAGACCGAAATAAAAGAGGTTATCACCGGCGTCTATGAAGACGGGATTGCGGGGCTGGAACGCCAAAATGCCGTTGCCGTTTAGAAACTGTTTTCAACTGATGCAGGCATGAAGGGTTATCCTACATTCCTGCTCTTGAATATCCATCATCACATGGTCTCTTATACAGAACTTAAAAAGTCCCATCAGACCGCAATTAGGATTGTGTTTTGGTTTTTGGCACGCTGGGCGCATACCATAAGCAAGATAAATCCTCTTCATGTGCGGGCTCTGGCAAAACGAATTTCGCAATACCAAAACTGCTCCTGTCCATTTGAAACCACAAAAAATACAACAAAAGAAACGAGGGCCTCTGTTAGTAATGATATTATCTCTTTCCCGGACAGGGAGCTCCTGATCCGAACTTATCGGCCGGTTACCAATGAAACACTGCCTATTATTATTTACTATCACGGCGGAGGCTGGATGCTGGGAACACTAAATGATTTCGATGAAATTTGTTCGGAACTGGCTGATCTTTCGGAGGCTGTTGTGGTGTCTGTAGCTTATCGTCTTGCGCCCGAGTTTCAGTTTCCCGCTGCCGCACTTGATGCCTGCGATGCACTGACCTGGGTTACTGAGCACGCTGATCAATTTGGCGGGGATCCATCCCGGATATTTGTTGCGGGAGATAGTGCCGGCGGCGGATTGGCTGTTGTGGCGGCTCTGAAAGCAAGGGAGAGTAGCGGGCCGAACCTTAAGGGGCAGCTTTTATTTTATCCGGCAACAAATCCGGCTAACTGGCATAATATTGAAATTGATTTTATGGAAATAGACCAGCTATTCCTGGTAAAATATCTGGTGTGGATCCGGGAGACTTATGCGCCTGATCCGGCCGATTGGCGGGATGAACGTTTATCTCCGCTCCTTGCATCCGATGTTACCGGTCTGCCTCCGACCCTGCTGATTACCGCCGATTTTGATCCTTTGAAAAGAGAAGGTCTGGAGTATGGAGATCGACTTTCGATTTCCGGAATCCCGGTTGATGTACACTCGATACCGGCATACCACGGATTTCTGAATATGAGCAGGCCGGAGCCAAGGAATAGGGCACTGTCGCTGGCAGGTCGTTTTGTAAAACAATCAACATGTTAACCTCAATATAATATTCATAATGCTTATGGCTACTTCAACAGCTACTCAAGCGTCCGTCCTGTTAGAGAAGAGCAAGAGATTAGAACGAGAGCACCTCATTGAACGATTCAAAGATATTAGAAACTTTAGCGAGCAGCTTGCCGAGCCGCTGGAAGTCGAAGACTTTGTGGTTCAGACTATGGAGAACACGAGTCCCACCAAGTGGCACCTGGCCCACGTAAGTTGGTTTTTCGAAACCTTTCTGCTGGACAAAGTCTATGATGATTATGAATCTCTCCATCCGCAGTATTCCTATATTTTCAACTCCTATTACCTTCAGACAGGAGAGCCTCATACCCGTTCGAAAAGGGGATTGCTGACCCGTCCCACGGTAAAAGAAGTATTTGAGTACCGGGAGTACGTGAATAAAGAGGTGCTGAAGTTTCTTGAAAATGCCACTAAAAAACAGCTCGAAGAATTCGGGCCTGTCATTGAAATCGGTAACAATCACGAGCAGCAACACCAGGAGCTGATGATTACCGATTTCAAATACATTTTCGGTCAGAATCCGCTTTTCCCGAAATATAAAGAGCTTGAACTGACGAAAAGCAAGCCGGTGCCGGAATTAAACTGGGTTTCTTTCGAGGAAGGCATTTACGAGATAGGTAATGAGGGCAATGAATTCACCTACGACAACGAGCATCCGCGGCATCGTAAATTGCTGGAATCCTTTGAGCTGGGCGATCGTCTGATTACAAATGGAGAGTACCTGAAGTTTATGGAAGATGGTGGCTACGAGCGTTCGGAGTTCTGGCTGGACGACGGCTGGGCCACGGTGAATAAACGGGGATGGAACTGCCCGCTGTACTGGCTGAAAAAAGAAGGAGCGTGGCAATATTTTACCCTTTCGGGATTGCGGGAAGTAGATCCCAGTGAGCCTGTGGCACATGTTAGTTACTACGAGGCTGACGCCTTTGCGCGATGGGCTGATGCCCGGCTCCCAACCGAAGCCGAATGGGAAGCTGCTGCCGGCGGCCTGCCCTGTAAAGGAAATTTTGTGGAAGAAGGAAACTTCCATCCGCGTCCCCTTCGGAAACATAAAGAAGGCTTAAAACAGATGTACGGTGACGTCTGGGAGTGGACTAAAAGTGCCTATGATGCCTACCCAGGGTATGAACCTCTCCCCGGAGCCCTGGGCGAATATAACGGTAAGTTTATGTGCAGCCAGTACATCTTAAGAGGCGGCTCGTGTGCAACGTCCCAGACACATATCCGAAAAACGTATCGTAATTTTTTCTATCCCGATGCCCGCTGGCAATTCAACGGCATCCGGCTGGCCCGAGGCCCGAACTCTTTAATTATTTTTTATGAGTGCTGATCTTAGTCTTTCACAGCAGCAGATGCTTGATGAAGTAGTTGAGGGGTTGCAGCAGCCCCAAAAGATGCTTCCCAGTAAGTACTTTTACGATGAAAGGGGATCGGAGCTGTTCGAGGAGATCACCAGGCTGGACGAGTATTACCCCTCCCGAACGGAAAAAAAGATACTGAAAGATAATATCGATGAAATAGCCGGCCGAATCGGACGAAAGTCCGTGATCATTGAACTGGGCAGCGGAAGTAGCAAAAAAACCCGCATGCTTTTGGATCACATCCCGGATATTTCGGCTTACATTCCGGTGGATATATCGAAAGAATACCTGGAAAAAGTAGTTGAAAATCTTAGAAAGGAGTATCCCGGCCTGCTCATAAAACCCATCTGTGCCGATTACACCAAGCCCTTTGACCTCCCCGAAATTGAGGTGCCGTTCGAGTATTATGTGGTTTTTTATCCCGGTTCGACGATTGGTAATTTCCGACCGGAACGTGCGCAGGAGTTTCTAAGCTCTATCGCGCGTTTTATGGTGGTGGGAGGAGGCCTGCTGATCGGGGTTGACCTAAAAAAAGATATAGAGATCCTCGAGAATGCCTATAACGATTCCAAAGGGGTAACCGCAGTCTTTAACAAGAATATGCTGGTGCGGCTGAACCGGGAACTGGCTGCTGATTTTAAAATTGATCAGTTCCAGCATAAGGCCCACTATAATAAAGAGAAAGGTCGGATTGAGATGCACCTGGTGAGCCAAAAAGATCAGCAGGTATGCCTGAACGGTGAAGGAGTTGTACTGGAAAAAGGAGAGTCCATCCATACTGAAAACTCTTATAAGTATTCACAGAAAGAATTTGAAGAGTTGGTGAGCGATTGGTTTCGTGTGGAGAAAGTATGGACTGATAAAGATCACCTGTTCAGCCTGCAGTATCTGGTTAAGAAATAGGACCACAGATTTTGTTGATTGAACAGATTTCTTTGATTCTTTGGTTTTATATGTAGGGCGAGATTTATCTCGCTTACCTTTCAACGGAAGCTAGATGTTAAAAGTTTGTTATTTCTAAGCAGAAATGAATGTCATTTGCCAACCGTTGATGAGCTAAATCCCACACAGTATATACCATTTTTAAGAAAGCATTTTGGATGGAAACAGAAGAAGGACCTTGCCAATTAAGCAGACAGTATTTGTAGTTATTATCCTATCTATTGTGATATCCTTCCTTTGGCAAATGAGTTTAGGTTATTGCCCCGTGCCCTGACCACAAGTTTAACTGATTAAGCTGGTGATTCAGCTGAACCGAACATACGCCGGCCAGCACGAGGTTACCTCGGATGATACCCGGCTGAACCCGGTTGTTTTTAAATTTCGAAAAGCCGTGGACCATCATTTCATGAACCTTAAAACCGTTGATGAATACGCCAACCTGCTCCATATTTCTCCCGGCCACCTCAATAAGATTTGCAAGCTGCATCTGAACAAAAATGCCTCCTCGTTAATCAAAGAACGCATCTTTCTGGAAGCCAAGCGCTTGATTCTATATTCCGGCAAGACCATTACCGAGGTTGCCTATGAGCTTAATTATACAGATTCATCCAACTTCTCAAGATTCTTTTCCTCACTGCAAAAAGAGTCGCCCGAAGAGTTCCGGGAAAGATTAGCTAAATAATTCATACCATGATTGGGTGGTAAAATTGGTATTTTATTTCGATTCATTGTTTTGTTCGGTGCGGGTATCATCAGGAAATCGAAGCAGGCTGAGGCTGACAGATTAATAGAAAATGAGTTTTGTTTTAAAAAGCATATTTAAAAAAGTAGTGGACCAGGCAAAGAAAGAAAACTTGCCACCTGAAGCTGTTTCGCATTTAAGGATCACAGATATTCTTCAAAGTGAGTCCAAATATGCTCCTACCGATCCCTTCTTTGAATTATATGAAATTATTGACCGGCATCTGGAACCCGGCTTTTCAGTCCGGGTGGGACAACAAATGGTACTGGACGATTATGACGTTTTAGGTCTGGCCTGGAAAACCTGCCTGTCACCAAGAGACATGTTCAAGCGATGTGAGCGTTTCTTCATCCTGATGACCGATACGCAGCTCTACAAAGTTCAGGACCATGGAGAAACCGGTAATATCACGATCTATCGGGATGCTCCGCGACGGGGAATTGAGATTTCCAATGAATCTTCCATTGTGGCCACCCTTACCGTGATCCACAAACTGACCGGAGTTGATATCCGGCCGCTCTGCGTATGCTTTACCCATCGTGCTCCGGATGACATTACACTATATGAAGAGTATTTCTCCTGTGAAGTTAAGTTTGGTCAGAAATACAATCGTCTCATTTTCAGATCAGAAGATCTGGATACCCGCTCCCTTAAAGCAGACAATAGTATCAACCGGTTTATGATTGATCGTCTGACAGAAAAAGCTGGTGGCACAGAGGTGGCTGCAAATAAGTTGCTGAATGACACCCGGGCCCTGATCAAAGACGCTCTGCCCAGCGGTATTCCGTTTGCTGCTGATATCGGAAGACACCTGGGAATGAGTACGCGAACCCTCAGCCGGCGTCTTTCCGAAAAAGGAACCACCTACCGGCAGCTCGTGCAGGATACTCAAGAATCTGTCAGCACCGATCTGATTAAAAACAGCTCCGAATCGATTAGCGAAATTGCCTTTCAAACCGGGTTCTCTGAACAGAGCGCATTCAACAGAGCTTTTAAACGCTGGACCGGTAAATCTCCTCTGGAATACCGAAAGGAATCCGCATCCTCTGCTTTTGGCTTAAACGGATAAACCTTTGGCAGCTTCTGTCAAGTAATTGTCTCCCGATGATTCCATTTTATACCCGAACTCTAAACAGAGGTAACTATGGAAATTATCGCCAAAGAGATAGCTTTATATATCTCCATCATACTTACCGGCTTATCTGCCGGACTTTTCTTTGCATGGCAGGTCTCAGTAATTCCCGGCACCAAACTTGTTAAGGACGCGACCTATATCGAAACGATGCAGAAAATCAACCGGGCTATCATCAATCCGCCATTCATGCTGATCTTCCTGGGCACCCTGATTATGCAGATTCTCAGTGTCTATTTTTACCGGGATACAACCAACACTTTCTGGTTCATCCTGGGAGCCACGTCGCTTTATGGCGTCGGTACAGTATTGTTAACAGGGTTAGGGAATGTACCACTGAATGACGCTCTGGATTCACTGAAACTGAATGAGTTACCTGCAGATCAAATAACCGGGGAGAGAAGAGGTTATGAATCCCGCTGGAACAGACTCCATATTATCCGCACAACCTTTTCGGTACTATCCTTTATGATGCTGCTATTGGCAGCATTTTTAACTGCTTCACCCGAAACATAAATAAGAGCATCAATACAAAAATAAATAATTATGAATACAAACTACCTGGTAATCGGCGGAACCGGTAAAACCGGCCGAAAAGTCGTATTGAACCTGGAAGAATTGGAACAAAACGTAAGAGTTGGATCCAGAAATGGCTCTCCCTCCTTCGAATGGGAAGATCCCTCCAACTGGAATGAAGTGCTTGAGGGTATCAACCGGATCTACATTGTCTTTTATCCCGACCTGGCCGTTCCAGGCGCCTACGAATCCATTGAAAAACTCATCGTGACAGCTAAAGCGGCAGGCGTTCAGAAAGCTGTTTTGCTTTCCGGGAAAGGCGAAAAAGAGGCCGAACGCTGCGAGAGTCTGATTGCAAATTCAGGCTTGGACTATACATTGGTACGCGCATCCTGGTTCAATCAGAATTTTAGCGAAAGCTTCTTTCTTGATCCCTTATTGTCCGGGGATGTAGCCCTGCCGATGCCGGACACAAAAATTCCATTCGTGGATACCGATGATATCGCGGATGTGGTTACAGCCGCTTTGACCGATGACCAACACAATGGTATGACTTACGAAGTTACCGGTCCCAGGAAACTAAGTTTTGCCGAAGCTGTAGAGGAAATATCAAAAGCTACGGGCAGATCTATTAACTTCCGGCCGATCACCTTGAAGGAATACACCGAAGGCATGAAAATGGCCGGGCTTCCTGCCGACTATATCTGGCTGTTTGAATACCTTTTTAAAGAGGTGCTTGGGAACCCAAATAACCAGGTAGTGAGCAACGATTTGGAGCGCGTATTAGGACGAAAAGCCAAAGACTTTGCTGAATTTGCGGCTGTAACTGCCGACACGGGTGTCTGGGAACAAAAAGTAACTCACATGTAAAGGTACGTTTTTTCAATTTAATGCGCTCGTTTGTCCGAAAACACGGAGATGTGTTAGAATGGTTTTTATTTGCAAACTAAGTAAATGAAACAACTCAGTAGTGTACATCCGGGTTGTGGGTGAGTGATTGCCAGGTAAAACCACTCAATTGGTTTATTCAATACCTATACGGGATTGATCAAACAAACAGCAATAGCCACACCGGGTAAATCATTTTTCCATAAAATTTGGCTCGAGTTAACTTCCTCATGCGCTTTAAATTAGCTGTTATCAGAAGGTGGAATCATTAGGTTGGATGTAACTTCATAGAAATATTTTGCGTAAAGCAACATGAATCTGAATTCGGTAACTCTTAAACGAAGAAAAAATGAACAAATCTTTATCTGCCCTGATTGGTCTTTTTTTATTAGCTGCACCTTCGAATGCTCAAGACCTTGATAAAATCAAACAAGCTGAAGCAAAGGTCCAGGAAATCATATTTGACTCTGAAGAGCTGGGGCAAAAACGTCAGGTCATCATACAGACTCCACAGCGCTACGACATCGATGAGATGGCTTACTACAATGTCATCTACGTATTTGATGCGCAAGACCGACCGCTGTTTGATTATACAACCGGACTTGCGAACCTGATCAACCCAAGCAATCGAAATTTTATAGTTGTCGGCATTAAAGCCACATTTATTGAAGAGGACATGTACGGCAGAAACCATGATCTGCTTCCGGCCGGTACTAATGTCAACCTGGGGCCAAAATCCGACGGGAATGCCGAACGCTTTTTGGCCTTTGTAAAGAATGAAGTAGTGCCCTATGTAGAATCCAACTATAAGACGTTGCCTCACAATATCGCTGTGGGTCATTCGCTCAGTGCATCCTTCCTGATATATGCTATGCTGAATGAGACTGATCTGTTTGATAACTACATTGCCATATCACCAAATCTTGCCTACGATGAGCAGTACCTGGTAAGTGAACTGCGGCATTTTGACTCAGGGCAGTTTACCAAACCAACGTATTTTTATATGAGTCACGCTGATGAGGATAGGGGCTGGCCAAACTGGGGAGACGCAAACGAGGCTGCATATCCCCTATTGAGGGAAACATTGGCCAATGAGAATTTTATCGTAGAGATTGAGGAGTATCCCGAAGAGACCCACCGCACCACGATTGTTCCAAGCCTGAACACCGCCATGCAGACCGTATTGGAAAGCGTATTGCCTGTGCAGAATACCCTCCTTTCCGATGAAACGTATCAAATAACCATTCGCCTCGAGCTTCCAAATAAAGGCGAAGAGATCTTTATCGCAGGAAACCAGGAGAGCCTGGCAAACTGGGAAACAGGTCAGATGAAGATGGATGCTGTCTCACCCTATGAGCGGGAAATCACCCTGGAGGTGCAGGACCCTGTAGAAATCCAATTTTATCGCGGACAGCAGGATACTCCGGCATGGGTCGCATTCAATGGTGGGGGCCGATCTAACTTCCCGATTATTCTCCGCCCGGAAGAGGGTACTACCTATACCTATCAACTTGCAGGTGATAGTCAATACTCATCCTCAAACAATTCTAAATCAAGCAATAATTAATCATGAAGAATTTAATGATAAGCAGTCTCATACTATGTTTTGCTGCAGCCTCTGCTTTTGCTCAAGAACCAGAAAGGCTACAAACAATTACCATTGATTCTGAGGCCTTAAATCAGGAACGAATCCTGAAAGTGTATTTGCCTCCGGAGTATTCAGAAGAAGACGTTTATCCGGTCATCTATATCACGGATGCCGGCACGTCTAATTTCGAAGCGGCTAAAAGCTATCTGGATGTACTGACGACTCCAATTTATGATGCCGTACCGAAATCCATTTTGGTTGGAATTTCTCATGATGATCGAAATGCAGACCTGGATGTATTTCAGACTGAAAGTGGAGAAAGGTTTACAAGACATCTGTTTAACGAAGTGTTGCCAACAATAGATTCCCTGTTTAACACGTCAGGTTTCAATGTGATGGCGGGCCACTCCAATGGCGCGGAGTTCAACCACTTTCTTTTTATTGAGGAAAAGAACCCTTTCAGAGGATTTATCAGCATGTCGACTAACTTCAATACAGATGTCAGAGATGACGTAAAAAACGCATTGGCAGCGTATGACGGTAAACCCATGTACTATTTTGTGGCAAATGGTTACCGGGATCATCCTATGAGAATAGACGCAGGTTAGGAGATGAAAACCATATACGAGGCATCATCAAATACCAAGATCAACTTTCAAATGGAAAACTATTCTGCAGATCATCAGAGTGTGGTTGCTCACTCCTTGCTCGATGGCCTTACATTTATGTTCAGCGACTACAATAGCGTGGAGCAGTACGATACTATTATTGACTATGGTGAAAACTATCTGAATGATTTATCTGTGAACTATGGAATCACGGGCGATTATGATATGGATCATATCGATCCATTTTTCATGGATATCGTAATGAATAAAAAATTAGATGAATACCATTATATGATCGACTTGATTGATGAAAATAAGCTTTTTATGGGGAAAGAAATGGATCCGGTAAACAGAGCTAATCACTATTTCATCATGGGTATGATGGAAAAAACGATTGAATACTGGAACAAAGCAGTAACCGAATTTGAAAAAGTGAGTGCCCAGGTATTCTATGGTAATCTGCCCAAAGCGGTTGAAGCATTTACTCAAGAAAATAGACTCATTGAAGCCGTCGCATTTCTGGAAAAAAGTAAGCAGATTCTTCCTGAGGAATACACCCTTTTGATGAACTTTCATATTGCAAAGGTATCAATTGATAATCAAGTATCACTTGAAAAAGGATTGCAGGCATTGGAATATTGCAAGGACAATTTTCGGAAAAACAGAATCTTTACGATGGATGACCTTCTTGCCTTGAAAAATATAACCATGTGATCTGCAGATCAGGTATTATTATTCTGCGTTCATTTCAAATTTGCAATGCGTTTTCTATAAGACAACAATGAATGTATAGAGTCATACTGAGAAATATTATCACAATAGCCGTACTCATTGGCCTTTCTGTGATACTGATTTACTGGATCGAAGCAGAGAAAGAAATTCGTATCCTTTGCTCCATGTTCATAGAGGGAACTTCGACAGAGCAAGTTACAAATACACTGGATACCGCCAATCTTTTGGATTATAATGTGAACCATACCATAAACGGCTACTCAAAGTTACAGGCTGAAAGTCCATACGACCTCTATTCCGTTGAATGCACAATTTTATTTGATGAACAAGGCAATGTTATAAAAGCTGATTTTCTGAAACACTTTGATCTAAACGCTTACCTCACACTTGCAGCCAGCTTCGTATTGCTGTTACTTACCGGATTTCATTTGTTGTTATCACTTGGGCTTCCGTATGGTAAATTTGCCTGGGGCGGTTATCACAAAATTTTACCCGTACATCTGAGAATCGGCAGTTTTATCTCATCGCTCTTGCTGATCTTTGGTATGATAATACTTCTGGATAAAGTAGAATGGATACAAAAGTTACCGGATGGTTTCCCTTTTAGTGAATTCAATATTTTTTTTTCTGTTATTTTTCTGATGAGTACCCTTGCAAATGTTAATTCAGACAGTGCCGGCGAGAAACAAATTATGGCGCCCCTGGCCGGAATTCTTTATATGGCATTTTTATCGAACATCTTTACCCTGTAGTGTTTTTAATATCGATTCGGGTTTCTTATTTCAATCGGTTTTATAAATTCTGATATATTTCCCTGTTTCATCCACATAAACAATTATTCCATCAAACCCGTAATCAGTTGCTTTATCGACTTGTTCCTGAACTGTATTAGGTAAAGGTGATAACCATGCTGTTACAACAGGCCAAGGAACAAAGTATAAAGAGAATACTGTCCCTATAAGCAATAAAATTCTAATTATTCGTTTTGATGTCTTTTTTATCATAAAATTTCTGGGTGGTACGTTTTTTTAAATTAGTCATAACAATGGGATATCATCAATTCTGCAGTTTAAACGGAATTGACGGCTGTACTCCCGGTGATAATCAGAAGCGTCACTATCCACTTCCAACTATAAGCGAAATGGAGTATAAACGTTTTGAGAAGATGACAGTCAGTATGAAATTGGATACTGACTACCAGGCGTATGCCATTGGGGCTTCCCCGCCGGGGCCTGGAAATATCTCATCCAGTTTTTTGAGTACATCTTCATCCAGCTGAATACTTGCTGCCCGAACTGCACTTTCTAACTGCTCAACGGTTCTTGGCCCAATAATTGGCGCTGTTACTACAGGATTGTGAAGTAACCACGCCAGTGCGACCTCTGCAGGCGGATGACCAATTTTTTTACATAGAGCCTCGTATTGCTCAAGTTTATCACGTTTCGCTTCCAGCTGCTTGAGATGCTCTTCATCAGAGCGCCTTCCTTCTTTATGTTTCTGTATTGCACCACCCAATAGTCCTCCAGCTAACGGACTCCATGGAATTAATCCCAATCCGTAATGTCTGCACGCCGGAATCACTTCCAGTTCAATCGTTCGGTTATCGAGATTGTAAATACTCTGCTCACTGACCAATCCCAATATACCACGTTTAGATGCTTCCTGGCATGCCGTGGCAATGTCCCAACCCGCGAAATTACTTGAACCCACATACACTACTTTCCCTTGTTTAATTAATGTATCAAAACTTTGCCATGTCTCATCCCAGGGACAATCATGGTCAATATGATGCATCTGGTACAGATCAATTCTGTCAGTCTGTAATCTCTTTAAACTGCCTTCACAATGCTTCATGATTTTATACGCACTCAGGCTTCGTCCATCACTGTTCACTTCAGGTAAATTTGCTTTGCGATCCACAGGATTGTAGACTTTTGTTGCTAAAACAACTGCATCTCGTCGCCCGCCTCCTTGTGCAAGCCATCGTCCTATTATTTCCTCTGTATAACCGTGCTCTTCAGACCAGCCATAGACATCAGCAGTATCAAAAAAATTGATACCTGATTCTAAAGCCCGGTCCATGATTTTGAAGCTATCTTCTTCGCTCGTATGCCACCCGAAGTTCATTGTTCCGAGACAAATATTACTAACGAGTACTCCGTGTTTTCCAAGTCTCTTATGTTTTACACTCATAATGATTTTTTCATTAAAATTTAAAATCTCTTTCAATAATCAAATATACGAATATTGCGGGATTCAAATGCCTGGCCTTTCAGCTTTACCGGTATCTTTTTTGAAATTCACTCTGTCTGATTTTATCACATGCACCCGCATTATAGCTTATATAAAGTGATTGCAACCTGCTTTTCATCCAAAGTGCATTTTCATCCCTTCGTGAGTTGCTTTAAATCCTAAATTCTCATAGAATTTGATTGCCTTTGGTCTTTTTTTGTCGGTTGCCAGTTGCAACAAATGTGCATTCCGTTCTTTAGCTCTGTTAAATGCCCATTCAAACATTGCTTTTCCAATACCCATTCCTCTTTTGTCTTTTCTAATCCTTACTGCTTCTAATTGGGCTCTTATTCCTCCCTGGTATGTAAGGTACTGGATAAAGGACAATTGTAAAGTTCCGATAATTTCAAAATTTTCGTCTTCAACAACAATCAGTTCTTGATTTTTGTCCGAGTTGATATTTTCAAACGCTTTTAAATAGTCGCCTGGTAATGGAATCATATAATTTTCCCTTGTTTTTCCAAGTTCATCGTCAGCAATCATTGCAACTATTTCCGGAACGTCATTTTCTGTGGCTATTTTAAAATTCAATTCCATTTTGTCCAAATTTCTCATTTTTAGCTGTTCCGCTCTGTATTATGATTATTTACTCTTTCAATTAGTTTTATCAATTCTGATATCAAAGGTGTCCATAACGTTTAAAAATCTACTGATAATTATTGTTTTTGAATGATTCAAGGCGAGTTTCATAAAATTACAAAAATCAAACCCCGAACAATAATAGCCCCGACTCGACTGATTCGGGGTTGGATTGCGGCATATAATCCTTCAACCCCGTAAGTGGGTTGATCAGCCAAGCCCTGAAGCTTTTAACCCATGAACTATTGGCTCGCTTGTACAAGCTGTTCTCTCGTTGATAATAACGCAAAGATTTCCATTATACGTAATTTCAGAAAACACACTGTCGCCTTCCGCTGCAGTTCCGCCAGAAGACTTAATCGTCAGCAAAATAGTTTTAGAACTCTTTTCTTCAAGAAATAAGTTTTGATTACTTTTTGCATGAGCTTCTTGAGCTGTATCGTCTTCAATTGTTGTGAGATTAAAATGGAAAAAGGTAATTTTGATGCGTGGTAATAAAAAGCGAAAACAAGTTCAACACCATCCTTAAATTTGATCGACTTCTTTTTCGTCGTCTTTTCAAATCGATACTCTATTGTCGATAGAATATGTCTTAGCAGTTCGTTCTTCAGCTAAGGCAATTTCTTGTCCTTTGGCAAGACTGACTATTTTGTTCTTTTCTATTTCAGATTCCCTTATAAAAACATTATTCGATAGTCCTTGATTTACTAACCCACCAACATTTGGATTTCTGGTTAACATCGACATATAACCAATACTATTAGGAGGCTTTGCAGAACCTGATGTTGTTTTCGACTTCATTCGTCTTGCACTTTAGGCGTACCTCAAACTTACGTCATATTTATCGCAGGCAGACGGAACGGCTATCGTAGTCGACATCAAACTGGTTCTTCAAAGCCCTCTACGAATAATAGAACATTATTCATTTTCAGTCTCAGTAAGGTCCCTGTCAAAACGCCCTTCAATAAATACGGCTTCTTTTACATCCTCATATATTATCTCTTCAACAATTTCACCATTCTTGTTACGAGCTTGTTCTATTCCATGAGATAGGTTACCTATGAATTCATAAGATCCTTGAAAACGATCACCATCATACCGGGTAACGGTAACTGAACCCTCCTCAGGCTCCCACCTAAACTTTTGTAGAGTAATGGAGTTGGATGATTGTTTATCCACTGTATTTTCAATGATCATTCGTACGTGTCCATTATCATTAAGCGACCCATCGTCAGATTCCATCTCAGAACTGCCCAACTCATAGGTCCCCGGCTGGGGTTGGAGTTCTGCAAATATTAGAGTAACCCGGAACCTTTTACGATCGTTTGAATCCTGTTTGCTTGCTGATCCGAGAAACTTGGTACGTTCTCTCACAAGTATAGAATCAGAATTTTGATCAGAGAAAACTTCAGTATTCACACTACTTGTGTACCGAAAAGTGGTATCTTGCTCTAATTCAAAATTCCAATCGCCGGTAATATTTACCGTAAAAGGCGTATCGAGGCTATTAAGGGATTGATTATCTCCACTATCAGTGATGCAGCCTTGTGCCAGAACAGCTGCTAAAATCATTAATATCATAGTCTTGTACATTTTAAAATCCTCTATTTAATTAACTGTTTCAATTACTTACAATAGGCTAACATTTTAGCCTTATCTCTTCTATCGCATAATAATGTGACCTCACTGGGCAAAGTCGGCCGGCTGAAGGGGTACCAATATAATTACGGTTATACATACTTGTTTATAAATATTTTACTGTATTAATTTGTAGAACTCTTCTTCAAACTTCCAATAGGTCTCTTCGTATCTGTTATTACTTAAAATCACCAAATATTCATTGCTTTCAGGTAAATACAAAGCCGTTGTTTTAAAGCCGGCCCAACTTCCGTTATGATAAACCCATTTGCCTTTGGATTCAGTGTCATAGATAGCAAACCCATATCCGTATTTAGTTGAAACGCTGTCAACAGAAAACATTTGTTGCTTACTCTCTTCAGAAATGAGCTTGTTGGTTCGAATAGCTTGTTTCCATTTTTCAAGGTCAAGTATTGAAGAGAAAATACCTCTGGCGCCAACGATATGACTCATCCAGTGTATTTTTTCATGATTCTTATCCTCTTCAACTTTCTGATACCTCTCTTTTTCCTTGGTGAAAGGCAACCACGACCACCAGGATTCAGGAGTTAACGTATAGCCTGATGCCATATTTTCACTATCCGGCAGGTAGCTGCTGTTCCCCTGAACCTTTGATGACAGCATTCCTGACGGGTTAAATAGATGCTTTTGAATGTATCCTGCATAGGATTCACCGCTGAGCTCTTCAATGATCGAGGCTAAAACCACGTACCCGGTATTGCTGTATTGATACTCCGTGCCAGGTTCAAATTTTAAAGGTACTTTCAGTTCAGATAAGATATTCAGCAAATCTTTGTTTGTAGCTTTTTTCTTTCGATCCCAGTTTTTTTCATCAGACAGGATGTCCTGATAACCGGGAAGACCCGATTGATGTCTGAGTAAATGCTCAACAGTAACATTTTTATATGGGAAACCCTCAATGATTTCATCGACTTTGGTGTCATAGGTCAGCATTTCTTTTTCAACAAGCTGAACAATGGCTACAGCTGTAAATTGCTTGGAGAGCGATGCTAATTCAAAAATAGTAGAATCATTTAAAGGTTTTTCAGTTGAAAAATCACGAAAACCATAGTTGCCTGTAAAAATAATAGAATCATTCCTGGAGTAGAGTATGTTCCCATTAAACCCTTTGGAGGCGTGCTCCAAAGCCAAACTGTCTATTCGCTCGGGAAGTTGCCCATTGGCAGAAACTGAGAGTAAAGTAAAAACTATGAGTAAATTGAAGAATTTCATTTTTCCGGTTATATGAATTTTATTCTGTCGTACGTGTATAAAAGTCATAAGTTGCTTTTGCGATATCGGATATGATTTTCTCATTTGTTTCAAAATTTTCCGTTGATTCTGTTACGAATACGCTGATAAAAAAATGTTCTCCGTTTGGCATAAAGACGATTCCGATATTATTTACAGCAGCCGTGATACCTGTTTCTTTATGTGTACCTGACCAGCCCGTTTTATGCGCCACAACTGTTCCTTCAGGCAATTGCCCTTTCAGTCGGTTTTTACCTGTTGTTGTCTCCTTCATTGTCTTCCAGATAAACTCGTAGTTATTTTTGGAAAGCAATTTACTGTCTTGGTCATAGAATATTTTTAATGCCTCACTTGCGGCATCAGGGGTCGTCCAATTTTGAAACTGATTATCCCAATTTGATTGCATTTTTTCTTCATTGAAATGTATCGCAATGTCTTCAATGTTATTCTTTTTGAAATATTCTTCAACCGTTTTAGGCGTTCCTATGAGCCGTATTAATACATCGCTGGCAACGTTATCACTTTGAGAAACAGCATACTTTATTAATCTTGCCACGCTAAAGCTCCCTCCGTTGGGGTTTTCATCTCTAAGCGGACTCCACAATCCGGGTAGTAGTTCATTTTTCTGAACCTCAACTTTTTGGTCTAATGATAAATTTCCCTTATCGACTTCTGCTAACACAGCCAGTGCAATATGAAATTTGAAAACACTTTGCATCGGAAAATGCTTGTCCCCGTTTAGCGATATGGTGTCTTTGCCATTATTCGCAATAATTGATACACCGACAACTGCGTCCTTGTCCGAAACAATTTGTTCTATATCTTTTTTCAATAAATCTGTTTCTTCAGTTGTCATTTTAAAACTTATCAATAAAAAAAGTAAAGCAAATACACTCAGTAGTTTAATCATTATATTCTGTACTTAATTATTTCGGGTGACTCTCATAATTTCCACCAGTGGTTTCGGGTATACAATGGAGAGCATTTCGAAGCTCTGTACTTGTCCACCGGTTAGCCCCCAAAACTTACGGATGCCCCTGGCTGCCGAATGTTTTTTGTTCATTGTTAACGATAGCACTTATTTCATTTAGTTCTTCCATCAACCAATTTTTCATACTCTACATCATTGGGTTCCCAAAGCTCAATTTTGTTCCCTTCATTGTCGAGTATGTGAACGAACTTCCCGTATTCGAGAGTCTCGATACTATCAACAATCGTCACTCCATTTTCTTTTAATTTATCTATTAACTTTTCTAAGTGGACTACACGATAATTTATCATAAAGTCCTTATCAGAAGGCTCAAAATGCCTTGTTTTTTGGGGAAAAGGGCTCCATTGTGTAAATCCTTTTTTGGATGAATCTCTACCCTGATACCACTCAAAATTTGTACCCCATTGGTCTGTATTCAGTCCTAAATTCTTTTCGTACCAGGTTTTCAATTCATCGGGATTTTCAGATTTGAAGAAGATTCCGCCCACTCCTGTAACTCTTGGCTTCTCATTGTCCATATTCTGTTCGATTTTTTGGTTTTTGTTAGCTTGTTTCATTTCATATTCTTTGCACCCTGTTACCAAAATCAAAAGTAACATTGTCGCAATTAAATTTAATTTCATAGGTCCTGTTCTTTTTGACATCTGCATTGGCAAATAATAGATATGATTGAGGTTATGCTTGTTATTTGTGAAAGTTTTGCCCAATCTGTTTCATTTTCTTAAACTCTCCATGGCGGATTCTTCCTGTTCTCTCCTCCATAAAATAAGATCAACTGATTTCCATCCGGGTCTTTTAACCGGGCCTCTCGCCACAGCCACCGTTTGTCATTGGGCATTTCTTCAAAGGCGATGCCTTTATCGGCCAGCTCTCCAACAATTTTATCAAGATTCTCACATTCAAAATAGACATAAACACCCGGCCCTGATGGTTGTTCATCCGTTTTATGAATAGAAAAGGTGGACTCACCATCCGGGCATTCAAAACGCGCATAGTGAGGAAGTGCATCTACGATTAGTTTCAGTCCCAGTTTCTGATAAAAGGGTACGGATACAGATAAGTCGAGAGACGGTATGGTAACCTGGTTTAAATTCATGATGTAAATTTGTTTTTAAGCTTTATGTTGTCTCACTGAGATTGCCTTCCCTGAATTCATCCCAGGCGTGTGTAAACGATTCCCTGTAACGGTTTTGATGCAGCCAGAGAAAACCACAGGTAATGATCGCTAAAACTACCCCTGTAATCCCAATAAATCCGCTGGTGAGGTTGCTGCCGCCGCTGAGGAAAACGTAGGTTATACCGCCGATCGCATTGATAGTGCCGTGGGTGATCGCTGCCGGAATGACCGATCGTCCCATAACGGTCACGTAAGCGTGAATAGGTGACCAGGTGATGGTAAATACCGTCATCATAATCGTTCCCAATACCGGTTCGCCCGGGTAATTGTATCCTCCGTAAATTAATGGAAAGTGCCAGACTCCCCAGATCAACCCGATCAGCAAAGAGGATTTCCAAAACCCGATGTGTGTCCACTCTTTTTGCAGAAAACCCCGCCAGCCAAACTCCTCACCAAAAGCGGCAAAGGCATTAAACGTTGGCCCCGCAATCAGGGCGGTCCCAAAAAGCAAGAGCGCCAGCAAAATACCGGAAAGCCCCAAAGCTTGCAGAAGCTGTTCTGCCTCCTCTTTTTCCTCCTGCGATACAGAAGATCCGGCCACCTGTTCCATCAAATAGTTCTCACCCGATGACAGTGTAACACCAGGCTCCAGGGTGCTTGCAAAAATCGATACCACAGCCACCAAAACCGGTATTAAAACCGAAATAGCCCACCATCGGTTTAAGGAAAAGCTGAAACCAAGGGGTTTTAGCGGCTCACGGTAGATTCCCTTTTTTACAATGATTACTGAAACCGTTGGCATATACATGCAGAAGATAAAAAACAGGACCATAGCAGATGAAGTAAATTCGCTGCCTGGCTGACTAACGGCCGAAAAATCCCCTATCCAGGCGATCGCGGCAAACTCTATCGTCCAGGTTAGCAGAAAGGTAAGAATCAAAAAGAGAGTTACTTTTCGAGTCATTAAAATATATATTTAATTTACAGTTATCACTTTAGTTACTCCCTCCTCAGTGCATCAATCGGGTTCAGCTGGCTCGCCTTATAGGCCGGAAACGTTCCGAATAGAACTCCTATCATCAGTGACAGGATGGTAATAACTGATATTGTCAGCAGAGAGAAAGCAGGGCTGAACTCAATTTCTATAATGTTATGTACAATGGGCACAATGGCAAGGGAAACCAATATGCCAATGATGATTCCAACAACCGTTCCAAATAATGATACAACCATCGATTCAGACAAAAACTGTACGTAGATATCACTTTTTCGTGAACCTACAGCTTTCCGCAAACCAATTTCGTTTGTTCGTTGGGTTACCGATATCAGGAGCACGTTCATGACTCCTATTCCGCCTACAATCACGGAGATTCCAACGATCAGTCCCATGATAATCCGAAAGAGCATAAACCCCTGCGTTGCCTGGTTCACCCTGGAATCCTGGCTTATAATCCGGACATCATCCAAAGTAAGCGGGGATTCTGCCAGCCACTCTTCGGCCGCTTGTTTCACCACCGGTACATCCACAACATCGTCGGCTTCAATCGCAATAAAAGGGGGATGATTTAACAGTTCTTCTCCTGATAGAAATTCGATGGGAATCAGAACCTCAGGATTCTGCATAAAACCCTCTATAATTCCGATAATTTTATATTGTTTTTCATCGATCGTTACGTCTGACCCGATTATAGATTCATTGGTATTTGATTCACCGGCGATCCGTTTTGCCGTGACGGTATCGACTACGGCAACCTGGCGCCCTTCTGTATTTGCATCAAAAAGATGGCTGCCGGACTTCAGTGAGTAGTAACCTGCATATACCGGATCCGAATAATAGACCAGCGCACCGATTGGTTCATCTTCGATAGAAATCTGCCTTGCCACTTCCGATACCCTGTATGTTGAAAATGGTATATCTATATCTGAAATCAGTTCCCGATGAATCTCATCGGTAAGGACAGAAATTTCCTCTTTTCGGATCGTGATGCCGTCGATGGTCTCCATGGTCCGGCTTGAAACTTCCACAACCTTTACGGATGTGGTGCTGCTGATTTGATCTTCAGCGTACTCTTCAAGGCCATCAATCATGGACAGAATGATAATGAGTGCTGAAACGCCGATGGTTATGCCAATTACGGATAGAAGTGTATGAAAAAAATTGGTGCGGATATTTTCGATGGCATACAGGAGAGCATTATAAAACGTTTTTAGCATGTCAGGGTTATTATAAATTTAGCAGACAAAGGGAATTAATTGTTAATTAGAATTTCTAAACATATCCAGCTTACGAAACAGCGGGGAATTGGTTGCAAACGGTTTCGCCAGTTCGAGTAAATCTGCGTAACAGCCCTCCACGACCCACTCATTGTTTTCTTTAATGAAATGCTGAATATCCACATACGCCTTTCTACCGGCCGTCGTTCGGGCGGGTTCGATGGCAGCCAAGCCAGCACGTCCAAATCGATGTGCGCTAAACCTTTATCCTTAAGTTCGGCAGCCAATGTGGACTTTCCTGGACCAGAGTTTCCAAAAATGATTATTTTTCTCACAAAGTCTATGTTTTCAAGTCAGATATAAAAGACTGACGCTTAAGCGGCAGGTGCGTTGATGTTGAATCAATTAAGCAGCGAAGCTCAGTCTGAAAATAAATTTTAAGAAACTCAGGAGCGAGACCTGCCTCCCTGAAGTACATTATGCCACTTTTCATTAAAGGCTATTATCCGATTTAAAATTTAAAACCTTCGAGATAATAATTTCATAGCCGCTATACCATTTTTTATAATTTTGCTTGGCTTTTTGATGATTTGGGTTGTTAGAAATCCCAACTAAAGAACTATTAAAATATGGGAGGAGAAAACTTGAAGTAATTGGACCTCTTTTAGAAGACGAAGCTTCAATTCTGCATTCTAAATAACTCTGATGTATAAGAGTTGACAGCAACAGAACCAGAATGTATTATAATTGTGCAATCTTTTGGGCTATAGCTGTCAATAACCCGTTTGTCCCAGTCACACAATTGAGGAATCATTTTTTTCAAAAAACTTATCCGGATATTTATTGATGAACGTGAAATTTCTCTATTCCCAATTGATCACTAAGCTCTATCATATCTGTTGGCCAATCAGAAATCTCACGGTTCGCCGTTGGATCTGAAATACCATACCCAGGGCGTTCTGGTGTGATAAAGCGAACATTGAATTTTTTTATTAGTGGGCTATCCTCAAGAGCTGCAATTCTTGAACCTGGTGTACCATGAAACATGATAATAGCAGAATCGCTCTTATCACCACAATCCTCATAGCCGATTTTTCGGTTGTCACTGAGTACAATATATTTTTCCTTCATTTTAAGAGTTCTGCCGCATCTTTTTTTGACTATAGAGACATGATCAATAAAAATTGATGAATATTGACTCTATAGTAAGTTTATTTTTTTGAATTGTTCAAGTTACTGTTTTTTGAAAATCTTTATTTAAAAAAACAGAAATACATATTATCCAGAATAGATAAACCGATTCCGTGATTCTTTGCAGTAATCCTGCAATCGGGCTATTCGCGTTAGTAAGAAAAAGCAGTCCGAAAGCAAGAGCAGTGAAGCTTAAAAATATTGAAAGTCTCGAAAATACTTTATGATGGATAGATCTTTTAAATCCAACACCTATCATAAACAACATGATTGGAGTCAATAAATAGGTAAAGAGGCTTAAAATAGAATGGATGAACTGCGAGATACTGGCATCTCCATAATCTCTGTTACATCCAAAGTCGCAGGGAAAAACACTCACTAATGAAGTAAACAGCCCATAGAGAATGCCGAATCCAATAAAGCCGTATAACACGAGGACGTTGCCTTTAAATTTACGACCAGCCAAAATGCTAAACAGAGCTATGAAAAGTCCGCTTGGAATGTAGCCAATCCACCTTAGCCAGTGCCCATAGGTGGTTCCATAGGCATATGACTCACTGATATAATTCGAAATGTGACTGTAGCCGTCAAAAACAGAACCGCCAATAATCGTTGTAACGATAAATAATGCAGCTCCTGCAATACCAGAATAACTAAGCGCTTTGGTTTTATCCATAAGTGAATTGAAAAAAAGTCGTAACCGTTTCTGTTAATAATTCCTGTGCAATGTTTCTGCTTATGCTGTTCTTGTAAGATGAGTGTGCAATGAAATACTGTAATTTGTTCAAGGCAGGCATTCATTTATTATCAAATAAAGATATTGCTGGCTTTAAGTCTTTCAATTTGATGCTCATACTATTTACCGAGCCTGAATGCCACTACATAATCACCTTCACCGAATGAGCCACCTCCCCCTACAGAAATGACGACATGCTGTTCGCCGGATTCCAGCTTATAACTTATGGGAGTTGCGCGACCGCTTGCAGGCAGTTCACCCGTCCACAGTAGTTTCCCGGTTTCAATGTCAAAGGCATGAAGCTGATCATCAAGGGCTGCCCCAATAAACACGAGCCCGCTTTGGGTGATGATTGCGCCCCCAAGATTCGTAGACCCCCAATCTTCGGGTATGAGTTCTTTTTCTTCCGGCTCTGCAAATCTTGAAAACGAACCAAACGGGACATCCCATTTAACGTTGCCTGTCGTAAGGTCAACCGCTACAAGAGCTCCAAAAGGAGGTGGAGTGCAAGGCAACCCGGTTGGACTATACAGGGATTGTCGACGCATCACATAAGGGGTGCCGCGCATTGGATTGTATTCATAGTCCATCCCTGACTCTTCATCTTGAGCCTTAAAGCGATCTTCATCATACTCTTCCCGGGGAATTAACTGCATCATGGATGCATGTCTGTTTACAGGGACTACTGCAATTTGCCTTTCTGGGTCAACGGCTACTCCGCCCCAGTGCGCCCCGCCAATATTAGATGGGATGACTAATGTTCCCTCTAAACTCGGGGGAGTAAAAATACCTTCGTTTCGAAGATCTTTTATTTGATCATAGCAAGCCTGACGGTCTTCTTTGGTCAATCCCCAGATTTGATCCAGAGAAAACTCCTGAGGACTTAAAGGGGGAGTGACTGCCGTGAAAGGTTGTGTTGGCGATGCCTGTTCGCCCGGTATATTGCTGGCTGGCACAGGGCGATCTTCTACATCAAAAACGGGATCTCCTGTTTCGCGATGTAGAATAAACATCATCCCGGTTTTTGTCGCCTGAAGTACAGCCGGAATTTCTCTGCCATCCTTACGAATAGTCGTGAGTGCGGGAGGAGCAGCGTTATCATAATCCCATAGATCATGGCGTACGGTTTGAAATGCCCAAACAAGTTCTCCCGTAGATATTTTTAAAGCAGCAACGGAGTTTGCGTACCGATTGTCCCCCAATCGCATGGCACCATAGTAGTCAGGTGCCGGGCTGCTTGTTGGAATAAATACGAGATCCCGATCTGGGTCAGCAGACAATATAGACCAGGCATTGGCTCCTCCTGATTTATGAGCCATTTCTCCCTGCCAATCGTCATATGCCGGATCCTCTGGTGATTGAGGAATAGGATCCCAGCTCCATTGTAACTCTCCGGTTCGGGCATCAAAGGCCCGGATTTCACCACTTGCGGGATCAGGCCAGGTATTATCCGCGATCGATGAGCCCACGATTACCATACCATTCACGGCTAATGGAGGTGAAGTCAGGCTATAAGCAGCATCTTCTTGTGGCGGTAACCTGAGTCCTTCCCTGAGATTTACCATGCCCTCCTTCCCAAAACCGGTGCACAAATCACCATTTTCAGCATCAAGGGCAATGAGTTGAGATTGAGCGGTTCCCACAAAAATTCTGCGACGACACAAATCTGTCTCTGAAGCCGTTTCATCCAGCCAGGTTGCAACACCCCGATTGGCAAAATCGCCATAGCCTACATCTCGCCTGATTTTTGGGTCATACTCCCAAAATTCTTTCCCTGTTTCCGGGTCTAAAGCAACAACTCGCCCCAGCGGCGTACTCAAATACATAACCCCATCCACAACAATTGGAGTTGCCTGAAATGAGGTTGGTTTATCAGTTGTATATTCAGGCTTCAATTCACCGGTTCTGTACATCCAGGCAACCTGCAAGCGGTCTACATTTTCCCGGCTGATATCGGATACCGGAAGATATCTGCTGCCATAATAATCACCACCATAAACAGGCCATTCGTTATCATTGTTGTTTGAATGTGAAATTGAGTGCTGCTGATGATCACAGGAATTTGTGGTCATAATGAGCAGTAACCACAGCAATAAAATACGATTAAAAAAGACTTTCATAGTAGACTCGGATTGAATGATGTGATAAGTGAACATTCAAATCTATTGAACTTAAGCGGACGAATTATTGAAATGTGATGAATGCCAAAATTTTGTGATGACTGTCAAACATTTTATTTCTGCAGCACAGCATCAAGTACAGGAATATATGTTCGGGAAACCGGTACAGGAATATTCGTATTGCTTAGTGTGAGTTTATAACCTTGTGCATTTCCACTTACGGATTGAACATGCTGGAGATTTACAATATAGGACCGATGTACTTTAAAGATATATTTGTAGTTCAAAAACTGTTCCTCAACGTTTTTAAGTGTGTTTCTTGTTATTTCCCAGGAGATATCGCCATTTTCTTTTTTTATATAGAACTCGACATAGTTGCCATCTGATTTTGCAAACAAAAAATCTGAGTGACAAAATACAAGTTTGTCTTGTTCATTTTGCGCTGTGATAGTAATTCGTGATTTACTTTTATTAGCATCGGGTGGAGTCTTAATAAGCTCATTCCATTTCAGGCTGTTTTTCGCATTGGATCTTAGCAAATAGATATAATTTGCCATCACGGCGATTACCGCAAAAAAAGATCCAACAATAAATGTATTAACTACTTCCGTAACCAAATATCTGAAAGAAAAATTATTTGGATTGTCATAAATCAATTCTCTTAAAAAGAAATTGGCGATTCCTATCAATAAAAGAATCGTTACCCATAATGAAATTTCTTTTCCTACAGTCCAGGCCTCTTCTCGAAATGATTTTGGAATGGTAATTTTTAATAGTAACAGAAAAGCCATTAAAACAACACCAACAAGTAATCCATTAAATAGCGAGATTATAAGGAACGAGAAACGGTGTTCCTCAAAGTTGTAAGAGAAAGGCTCAATGATATAATTAAAAAGAAATACCGCAACTGTTAATACTACAGCGGTTCCTGCAATGCTCTTGAATGAAGAATAGTAAAATGGATAGGATTGGGACAGTGAGGTTTTCAAATAAAATCTAGTCATGTTTAGAATACATTAGATGCGCCAAAGGTCAGTATTAAACTTTAAAAGTGGATTTTTTTATAGCAGGTAATATATCGAAAACTTGAAAAATTATATCACAAACTAATAATGAACCGGCAAATAGCGGCTAAGACCTCGCTGGCACTACTTAATCGATTCATACTTTCTCAGTGAACACTTAATGTCTTGAATTAAAGCCGTCATTGCCGCCAAAAAACAACCTCAACCAAGCTTTAAGGTCTTTGTATTTCTCAAATCGGGTAGTGGCTGGCAGCCACCAACCGACTGGGTGGCCTTTGGAGCTGCGCACATCGGCGAAGGCGTTTCCCCACCCGCGCCTGCCACTTCACCGACGACCCGATATCGATGCGGGCGAATGTGGCACCGATGCTGGAACTGTACCGATAAGCAGAGGTTAAGACCATGTGGTTCACTCCCATTGCTTAACAAAATAGCCTAACTTTTTTCTACCCATTGCCTGAATGCGGGTGTTGAAGCGGAACTCACAATCAGCCTCTGGTCAATGTTTTTCATCTTCAGGGATAATCGTGCGCTTGAAAACAATTCAAATTGTTGAATATAATTGATATTAACAATCTCCCCTCGATTGATCTGGAAAAACTGGTCAGGATCAAGTTCTTCTGCCAATTCAGATAGTGTATACCTGAATTCATAATCATTCCCGTACCCGGTACAGGCCACACATTTTCCGTCTCTGGCCATGAAACAGACCACATCTTGAACATGCAGCAACTGCATGATCCCGCCGCTTTTTACAATCAGCCGCTCCTTATACGATACCTGCAGTTTTTGAACAGCTTCATAAAGCTCCTTCCAGTTCCGCTGTTCCTGCCCGCCCCCAAGATTCCGGTATTTCTCCATCGCCCGGTTAAATTTGCCATAGGTGAGCGGCTTCAACAGGTAGGCAATTCCGTTTTGTTCAAATGCCTCCTGATAAAAGGAGTCGTAGGCCGTGGTGAAAATGATCGGGCAGTGGATGATATCCTCCCGAAGCGTATCAAATACATTGCCATCCAAAAGTTCAATATCACAGAAAACAAGATCGGGCTTGACATTCTGGCGGAACCACTCCCTGGTCTCGCGATTGCTTCTTAAAACTGCCGATATCCTGATATCACTGTCATTTTTTCCCAGATGCGAACGGATGATCTCCGCATTGGCTATCTCATCTTCAATAATCACCACGTTCATCCTAACTCCGGCCTCTTGTTTGCTGCATTGACGTCCGGAATCACTGGAATTAACACCTTAAAACAATTATTTAAAGTATGAAACTCAAGCTCCCGGCCGAGCATCAGTTTGATTCGCTGACTAAGGTTTTTCAATCCATGCCCGGTGCTTAAAGGGTGCCCGGCAGGCTCTGTTTTATTGGAGACATCTATAGCACCGTTTTTCCGTTTAAGTTTGATCTCAAGAGGCTCTTCTAAACTGCCCGCGTTGTGTTTGAGGGCATTCTCCACACACATCTGCAGCGAAAACGGCAGAACATAGCCGGATGTATCGTCTACTTGAATGGTAAACTTGTAAGCGTCGCCGAATCGTTTTTTCATAAGCAGGATATATTTGTCCAGGAATCGAAGTTCTTCGGAAAGTGGTACGAAATCGGACGCGTTGTGTTTCAGAAAATAACGATAGACATCTGCAAATGTATCGAGATAGATTTCCGCATCCTCCGGCCTCGATTTCATCGTGGACGAAAGAAAATTCAGGGTATTCATAAGAAAGTGAGGCTCCAGGTTTTTTGAGAGAAGCTGAGTTTGCAGGTTCTCCATCTCTTTTTCGAGCTTCTGCTTCTCAACGGCTAAATTGCGGGAGGTTCTGAAATAGAGCCAGGCAAGTGTAAGTCCGCTGATATGTAAATATGCAAGAGAAAAAGAAAACACGAAATTGCCCAAAAGTAAGCTGAAATCAACCGGCAACCCATAATATCCGGAGCGGCCTCCGATATATAAGAGCGTCGAAAATACTCCATATAAAAGCAGGCCAATCAGAAACGTCCAGACTACACGGATTGACAGCACCTGGTTAAATTTCCCAATCAACTTCCAGGCAAGCAGGATGGCGATAACAGCGAGCCAGGCGTAAAAAAAGGTAATTACGTGGTGGTCCGCCTCATAAAAACTAATCGAGCCTGTTTTGGCCGCGTTCAGATTAAACAAAGTTGCCGTATTCACCAATAAAATCAATAGAGAGATTATTAATCCGTATCCTGTCCACCTGGTAATATCCCGCTTCTCAAACATATTATTTTATTGGTATTGGGAATGATTTGGATCTTTTGACACGATGAATATATGAACTCGCCAAATTAATTTACTGATTTATTCCATTGGGAATGATTCCGGTGCCGATTCTCCTATCAGTCGCATTGATCTGCTGTTAAATAGTGACATACCACCGGTAATCTGTTTCCATTTCGACAAATCATAGATATTGGCACTTGTAAATTTAATCCTCCGCAAGTCAAATCTTTGTTTATCACCCAGTTTTATGATGCGGTTGGGATACGCATCAGCATAAGCCATCGAATGGTCAAGCAGCGTAAGTTTGTAGGCATCTAATTCCAGGCGAATCCATTTAATATTAATTAAAGAGCATCATTGATTTTCCCGTCCTCGCTGATAGTTTGAATTTTGGGATTACCTTCCTGATCTACATAGATCATTAGTTTAGGATTACCATCAGCGTCGTATAAAAAGAGACCGTTATTACCACTCCTGCTCTTTCCCAGGAAAACAAGTGATCGGGGGCCGCTTTCCTGCTGAATTTTCATCATCCTCTTCCGACGTTCATCTGCATCTTCTATTTTTTCAGCTTCTTTTACTGCTTCCAGTGTATGTAAAAGCCGGCTGTCTTCCGGATAGTCATTAACAATAAATCCCCGTACCTTTTGCATCTTTCCGTTACGGATCATCTCATTATTCAGTATTTGGACAACCTGATCATTTTTATATTGATCAAAGCTCAATGATAAGCTATTGTTCGAGACGCCATTTTCATCAGAAACACCAAAAATCAACCCGCCGGCCTCGTCACCTTCATCGTTAAAAAACAGTATACCTGCTGGCCGGTCTCGAGCATCCAGATCCTGGCCATCCATTCTGCCGGAATGTTGTTTTTGTTTATTGCTGATCACCATCCGGATGGTTCCATCCTCTTCTATAATGTTAATACGTTTAACTGTTAATTCATCCATTTCCTGGTGCATTTTAGAAGTGGTAAAAGCAGTAATTAATATGCTCAATAGAAGAACACTTAAAAAAAGCGCGTACATTTTGTAGTTTTTTTCTTTCGTCATTTTCATATTTTCGGGTTTATGTTAGGGTTGCATGCATTCTACGCGAAAAAGATGCTGGATGTGACGTTATTTTAATGAATGGCAGAAAACCTGAGATGAACAATCTATAAAACAAGTTGAATTAACCGGGGTATGCATACTCAAACCGAAATTGAAGAGGCTGTCGGAATTGAATGGCTACAAATGTTCATGTCCTGTCCTGTTCCAGGCCTACAGCCTGTTAATGAGCTGTGGCTCATGATTTCCCGGGGCGTTTGCCCGGGGCTGAGATGCAACAGGCCTTCAGCCTGAAAATTTTTGTGGCTCCCGAATTATCGGGGTACTGCTCTGACCTTTCCTGTTACAGGCATACAGTTTGGTAGATTTTGCCTCATGGTTTCCCCGGGAGCTGACGGTTTGTGCCTTTACAGATTTTCAGCCTGATGATATGAATGGATTGGCTGTATCCGGACCGGAAACATCCTTTCCAGGTGTTCAGACAGGTTTCTTAGCGATAAAAACCTGTCTGTACAGATTGTGTGGTAAAACTATTAAAAGGACTCTTTACTCCCTCAGGCTATTGCGAAGTTTGCCGGTCTCCGATTCCGAGGCTTCCGGGTGTTCCGGTATTTCAATTTCATAAGCTGACCGGGCTCTTTTGGGAGACTTTGATTTTCTTTTATTTTGATGTGAGGATTGTAAAACCAATTCGGAGAGCTGACGAACCGTATTTTTCACTTCTGCCTTGTTCTTTTCTAGTGTTTTCTTTGTGAAATATCGCATAACCGGGTACCCGAGAAGCGAAAGCACTATACCGGCAACAATACCGGGCCACTCAATTCCAAGAATTGCGGAGCTGCTAATTCCTCCGGTCGCGGTCAAAAAAACTGCAATCAGAATAAATAATATTAGAAAGGTCAGGGCACTATCAAATTTCATCCCGAACATTTGACGTTTGCTCGCCCGTATCCGAAACCGTTCACCCCGTTGCTGCATTAACACACGGGTAGAATACATCCCCGCTTCCGTCTTGTAATTCCACTCTGTTGTACTTGACGTTCTGGTTACTTTCGCTTTTCCTTCGTGTGTTCCCCAAAGATTATCCCACCAGTTCAGGTCATCGGTGGTTCCATAGAGATGATTTAATTCAGTGACGAGCACGTCCATTGTTTCTCTGTCCGGGCGGCTGTCGAGCCAAATTTCTGAAGCAATTTCATCACGATTTACGCGTACTCGTTCTTTTAAATCAGGGGAGGTGACATCCATTTCGGAAGCGGCCTGTTCAATAAGCTGCGGATCGAGCCCCGCTTCGGAAGCAACATCTTTAAGCTCGTCAATCGTTAAGCCGTTTTTCCCGCTTTCTTGGCCGGAGACGGATCTCTCTGCTTCGAGTTCGGCAGCTCTTTTGATCAACTTTTGAACTTCTTCTTCAGAGAATATACGGTCGGACATGCTTAAAGACTATTTGTTTCAGATTGGTTCAGGATGATTATAAATATATATAAATCGCAGTTAACTTACGATTTACGGGTTCAATTGTTACAATGGTGAAAAAAGGTTGAATGGGTAACCCTCGCCCTGTGATTTTTTAAAGAATATTGTCCAGGTCCTGCCTTCCTACAATTGCCATGATCTCAACAATATTCCTATTTATTCTGTAGTAAATACTATCAGCCCTACATACACATCGTCTATACCCTTCTTTTATGTAATCAACGGATTCAAATGAAAACGGCCTTAGAGCAATGGTGGCAAAACAGTCAAATAACTCGTCAAAATATTTATCGGCCTGCGCCATTCCAAATTTTTCAACTCCGTACTGGTGAATTCTGATCAAATCATTTTTAGCAGATTCACTAATGCGATAGTTAGCCATCCAGTGAAGATTTTGATTGGCTCAGAATTTGCTCTTTACTATCGCTTGTAAACCCACTCTCCTCAGCATGGTCAATTTTTGCTCTGATCCATTCGATTTGTGCCTGCTGTTTTCTGGCTTGCCTGATAAGGTCATTTACGAGTTCACTCTTGCTGGAATACTCTTCACTTTCCACTTGTGATTTTAACCAATCATCATTCGGCTTGGTGAAGGATATGCTTTGTCTGGTCATTGCTTTTTGATGCAAAATTACACCAATATCGAATCAGTTGCAAGAGGAAAGTGATTTGTTACCTGAGCAGTTGGAAATAGTCATGAATAGTGTAATCAGAGTTATTGGGAACAGGTATGATATTTTTTTCATGTTGGATTCCTGACAAGATCTATTTCAAGCTCTTCAAGTGTTTTATTTTTTGTTTCAGGAACAATTCTCCAGATAAAAAACAGACCGATACCTGCAAAGATCCCATAAATTAAAAACGTACCACTATTTCCTATCGTAGCCAATTCCCATGGAAATACAACCTGAACCAGGAAACTGACACCGGAATTTATAAATCCTGCAAATGATATGGCGAGCCCTCGTGTCCTGAGTGGGAAGAGCTCAGAAAACATAACCCACATCACGGGACCGATAGAAATGGCAAAGGACGCTACAAATCCCAGTATGCCGAATAGAATGAGATTGGGATTAATGTCGATAGCTGCAGTGATTATCGCAGACTCATACTCAAGAGCTGCCTCAGGTCCCAGGGTTTCGGAAAGGGCTCGTTTGAATACTACATCGTTTGAATAAGTTATACCGTGCATATTGGCAAGCATATCCATATCTACAGGTACTTCTATCGATTCAGCTCGATCTGAATCGAGTTGATAGGTAGCAGAGTGGAACCCATATGAAAGCAAAAGCATCATTACGGTAATACCTGCCATACCAAAAAGAAGCAGGGGTTTGCGTCCCAGTTTGTCAATAAGAAGAATGGCCGCCACTGTAAAAACAAGATTGGTTAAACCAACAAGAATTGCCTGCATAAATGAAGCATCCGTACCAATTCCGGACTGTTCAAATATCATGGGTGCATAGAAAAATACTGCATTGATTCCGGTTATCTGTTGCAAAATGGCGAGTGTAACACCGATAAGTAATACAAGCCGCAGGGAGGGATGAAAAATCTCTTTGAGTTTAACTTTTTCTTTATCTTTGTCAGCCTCGAGGCTTTGAAGCACATCCTTCAACTGTTTCTGTGCATCTTTTTCGCCTGATATTTTGGTTAATATGTGTACAGCATCTGAATGATTTCCGGCCATAATTTGCCACCTTGGACTTCTGGGAACAAAAAGAAGCCCGAAAAAATACAGTACAGCAGGCAGTGTTTCCAGGCCGAGCATCCATCTCCACTCAAATCCGCTGAACATGAGCATTTGTGTCCAGGCAGCATCCGACTGCGCCCATTGTAAAATCAGGTAGTTCGTAAAAAATGCCGCTGAAATACCAATAACAATATTCAGCTGGTTAAAACTCACGAGACGGCCCCTCATTTTGGGGGGCGCAATTTCTGCAATATACATCGGGGCGATAATAAGTGATGCACCGACACCGAGGCCACCAATCATCCTGGCAATTACGAGTATAGAAAATGTGGGTGCAAGTGCAGACCCTATTGCCGAAACGGCATAAAGAAAAGCAGCTGCTTTTAATACTGTACGCCTGCCAAATTTGTCACTTAACGGACCTGCAACCATCATTGCAAGAGTGGCCGTTAATGTTAACGATCCCACTGCCCATCCAAGCTGAAGTTTCGAAAGCCCGAATTCAGGTTCAATAAAACCAACTACTCCCGATATAACAGAAGCGTCGAAACCCATTAAAAACCCGCCAAGTGCTACAATTAATGCAACCCGAATGACAAAAAATTGCTTAGATATCATAATGCCTTATATATGTTTTGACCTTATCAATCGCCTCAACATACAAAAACAGGTTAAAATAAATGCAAAAATTTTGCATAATAATCAGTTTCATTATTTGTTTTCTTTTGGCAGGTACCCGAAAATTTTTCATGCCTTCAGAAATAAAATTTCCGGTTATTGATTAATTTTTGCTTTTACCTCTTCAGGGTTAAAAACCCGGCCGTTCATTAGCACCAGATCTATATCACGGGTATGCGAGATGTCATCAAGCGGGTTTTTCTTTAGAATGACGAGGTCGGCTTCTTTCCCCTCTTGAACAGTTCCTGTGCGGTGATCAGTATTCAGCAACCTTGCCCCGTTAACGGTGGCAATCTTCAACACATCACTGTTAGAAATACCGGAAGCTGCAAGCAGCTCAAGTTCACGATGAAAACTTTCACCTGCCGGTATCCAGGGATTATTTGCGTCTGTTCCTGCAGTTAACATGATCCCGCTATTATGAAGTAGTTGTGTGAATTCTTCCACTTTACTCCAGGCGGCTTCTGCTCGTTCATAATCCTCTTCTGACCAGCCAAGGTTAAAATTAAACGTTTTCCAGTTTTCGACCATTGCATCGGGCACATACTGAAGTGCCGGATTTTGCTGATAAATACCTTTGTCAGCAAAAAATACCGAATGGAAAAGGACAAGTGTGGGGTCAACAGAAACCTTATTTTCCTTCAGTACACGAATCATCTCATCAATTTCAGGGCCGTTCAGATCAACATATTCAAACCACTTATAAAACCATTGAGTGCCCATTGATATACTTTTGGTAAACTCTTCCCGGTGCTCTTCTGGCAGCAACTGTTCACTTCCCGGAATAATATGCACTATGTCGTCGAGGCCCCTTCTGGCAGCTTCGGTCCACGATGTGTTTTCGAGGTGGGCAATGGTTTTCAGTCCCAGTTTATGAGCTTCATCAATACCTGCTTCCAGCTGATCAGGATTTAAAGAGGTATACAGTTTGATATAATCGACTCCTGCCGCGTGCTGGCTTCTGACTTCCTGCCGGATATCGGCTTCTGTTTTTACAGTCGAAACAAGATTTTTAAAAGAGGTAGTATCAATAATCGAACCCGCTACAAATACTTCAGGACCAATGAGGGAGCCATTTTCAACTTTTTCTTTCACAGATGTAGTAACTTCTGTTTTTCCTCCCGGATCTCTCGTCGTTGTAATACCATTGGCAAGCATTGCAAGCAGTGAGTATTCGGGGGCACCTTCAACAATATCCATGACCAATTTCGGAGCTCCGCCACTCATATCAAATCCTGCCTCACCAACAGCAAAATGGTTATGGGCCTCAATAAAGCCGGGAGCCAGGTATTTGCCTGTAGCATCAATAATGGTTGCTTTTGCCGGATATGTGCTTTCACTACTTGTCGCTACAATGGACTGGATGGTCTCCTTGTTTACAAAAACATCCATATTTTCAGATAGTGAACCTGTCTCAACGTCAATAATGTTTACGTTTTTGATGACAATATTTTGACTATTTACGGTGCCGAAAATGCCAAGGAAAAGAACTACTGTAATATATACTTGGGTGAATAATTTGATAGAATATTTCATGTTTGTACAAGTGATTTTTCGTTTACATTCACTTGTATAGTCTCCGGATCAGAAAAAATGTTACAAGAAAAATTACAGGTCCATTATTTTCCTGAGTTCTTTCCGGTAGTATGAAATATTTGAAGATGCAATTTTATAGTACCACACGGACCACACAGCGTATACAGCCAGTAAACAGATGGCACTCGCTACTGCAGTGGTATCTGTGATACTTATATATCCTGAAAGAAATAGAATGAGATAAAATAGCAGGTTCAAAATTGTTAAAACAAATACAAAAACGGCCGTCCGTTTCTTTTTCACTGATTCACTCAAAAGCAATTTCAGGTATTCAGCAAGGGAGTAGGAATCCGCTTTTTTCAGGGATGAACGGTTCCAGAAATTAAACGTCAGTGCAAGGATTGTAATCAGCCAAAGCTGCCCCAGAAGAATATAATCAAAAGGGTTTACCTGGTCTGTTAACCGATAAAGTGTCAGTATAATGACAGCCAAAACGATACACGCTTCTACAATTGTATTGAAGGTATTCCAGTTTTTTCTTCTGCGAACCTCAGCCTTCAGTTCATTAATATCTACACGCGGCTTTTTTTCTCCTTTCCAGACACTCTGTAATTTGTTCCAGTTATCATTTTGCATTTCGTATTTGCATTTAAGGTTCTAAAATTTCTGATAATATCTTTTTGGCCCTGAGAAAGCGAACAGCAACATTATTTTCACTGATGCCAAGTACATCAGAGATCTCCTTATTGGATAATCCCTCCAGGATTAACAGAAGCACCTGACGCAGAGAAGGAGATAGCTGTAATACAGCATTTTTCAGGTTCTCCTGCTCTTCATTTTTTATGATTTCTTCCTGGGGACTAACGTTTTCGGAGCCGGGATCAAAGGTCAATGTTGAAAAAATATCAGAGCGTGCCGACCTGTTTCTGAACGTAATTCCACGATTATGGGCAATCCTGAACACATAGGTCTTTATACTGCTCCTCTGCTCAAAGTTTGGCAATGCTTTCCAGACAGCAACAAGAATTTCCTGGTATAGATCTTTTCTTTTGTTGTAATCCTGCTCATACGTCAGCGTAAAACGCCAGAGCGAATCCCCGTATAGTTCTAAAACCTTTTCGAACTCCAAGTGAGTAATTTTTAGGCTTGTTTAATGTCAAAATCCGTGGCTCATTTCCAAAACATCAAAAATCTATGTGCCAATTGCTTCTTTCTACCCTTATAGTCTGCAAAAATTGAAATATGTTACATGCTTTTTTCAATATAGTATCTGTAATATGAGCAAATGTATCAGAATGCCTCTTTAACAAAAAACTCACTATTCCAGATAAGTAAACTCTGTCTCAACCACTGTGCCCTCAGACACGCCATCAAAATTCTGAAAAATTAACCGCGATTTTATCGGAAAACCATCTTCATTTACCTCGTATTCTATGGTACCTCCTGAGACCGGGTCATCCGTTTCAGTATTAAAATTGTTAAATTCGACAAGTGCGTAAGGACTTAAACTACGATGAAGGCCGAGCACAAATACAATTCCGGTAAGTTGTTTGCGAAAAAATGGATTTTTAACGTCTCCATAACGAAACGTTTCAAACCGATTGAGCGTTAATTCACCCGTGTCAGGGTCAGCAAGTCGATCTTCAACTTTCGCCAGGTTCCCTCTTTCATCATAGAAATAATCGACTTTCCTATCACCTCTTAAAATTGTTTTCAGGCGACCGTTTTCGTCGTAAATATACTGTATAGCAGAAGAAGCAATAGTGGAACCGTCAGGAGAAAAATAGCGGGTGATTTCAGTCAATTGCCCCGCATCATTATAGGCAAATCCTACACTATCAGTCAGTGCCGGTTCACCGTCACCAGTTTGGGTTAAAAAACGTTTTAAGATATCCACCTGGTCATCTTCATCGGTGTATGTATACGTATTGAAAAGTGTCGTAACATCTTCAAAGTTTGTGAACTCATACCGGTTTACACGATTCTGACTGTCGAAGAAGAATTCACTTTTTGCACTCAGTTTATCACCACAGCATACCAAATAGTCTTTCCGGTCCATTAATTTAATGTCAACATCGTAGGGTTCTGCTATAGGACCGGGATCAGCCGATCCGCTATCATTGCTGTCTATCAATGAACAACCGGCAGTTAAAACCAGTAAAGTAAGAATAGCAGTAAATTTTAATTTGTCAGCCAGTATAAAGTATAAGTTGTACATGATTGATGATTGAGTTTTTTAAATATGAATTGGTATTCCGTTTGTTTTAGATACATCCAGCCGCAAGAAAGTCCTGAACCTGTCATTGTATGCCTCAAGATTCGCAGGCGTGAATAGATGTCTGCCTGTTTATACACTCATCTTGTTTCCAATACCTATCCTGCAGAAAAAAAGTGGTAATTTCTGCATTTTATGGAGCTGCCTGCGTCATTCCAATACAAAGTATTCGGTCCCTGTTCTCAATCTGATCATCTGTGGAACGAAATGCATAATTACTTACTATTCCGGGTCAATAACTGTTATCTGTTCAAGTGTATCGATCTCAGGTGGTAACCCCTGCCCGGAAGTTTTCATAAAAGCATAGATAATGATTTCGCAAATGGTTACAACCTAAACATGATTTGGCTGCATTTTCATCTTTCTGCACTGCATACGTTCAGGGTTTGATCATCAATCTTTAGAGAGTAAAAAGCATCGGGAGGTATTACCCTTACATCGGGACACTCAACTTCGATACCATCTGAAGAATAGCAGGTGATTGAACGTAGTACCATCTGTAAAGTTCTACAAGTTGCGCCCTGCACTGGACTTGTAGTAGCTTCATTTTGAAACATTCCGGTTGAATTCGGCTTAAGATCGGTCCTTAATTGCTCCTGATGAACCAACTCATCATCCATGTTCAGGTATTCAAGATCAATAACAAGTGATCTAGTCTGACTGTTTGGATTAATATAGAGTTCGAGCTTGCCCATACATGGAGGGGCCATTCCGAAATCCTCTGCTCCGGCACGAATCGTCAAACGGCCCGGATCCGTATTGGAGCGCGGCTCACAGGCGGGATAGCGCTGGACATTTTCTTTAGTTTGAGAGCTACAGCTTGTATTCAGGATGAATCCCCATATAAAAAAACTCAGTATCAGAATATGTCGGCAAGCCATTGGTCTTGTGTTGTTTAATCTACTTTTCTAAGGAAAAGGGTATATCCCTCACCAGGACCTAATTCTTCAGGAGTAAAATTAAGCAGCATGATCACACCTTCATCTGATCTGTTAAATATTAGCCTGTGGGGTTTGTCATCAGGGGGCAGCAGCAGGAAATCCTCATCGCTTGAAAAAATGATTTTTTGTGAAATTCGATTGCGATCTACAGAGTAGGAACCCGACCCGGAGAAGAGGGAGTCGTTGCGCACAAATGCATAGTTAACGGTTGTCTTTGAAAAGTCAAAAAAGCCCAAATCTCCGGATTCTTCAATAGGCGGTTCAGTCGGATTAAAACCATTTTCCAGGAATTCTGCAAAAAGAGTGGTTGTCTGAAACACCTCCCATTCGCCCGGAATATTTTTAATCTGCCGGTCCTGAAAACTGGTGGTGCAGGAAACAGCCAGGGATACGAAACCCATGAGGATGATCAGCATGGGTAATCCATTAACATATAAATTGGATTTCATTGGAATTGATATTGGATTTATGGTTCAAGACGTTTTACAGAATTTCCATTCTCATCCAGAAAATCGATATATGAATCACCATCCGGTGTGACGACAATGCGGAACCTGATATTCCCCTTTGCATCACCCAGCAGTAATTCGGATTCGCCGGCTTCGTTGGTCTGAACAGCAACCCGTCGTGGATTCCCCCAAAGTTCCTGATGCCTTTCCGGATTCTCTTCTTTGAATCGCCCCAGCTTTTCACCCAGAATACCAGGAGTATCCTCAGGATTGACCCCGGATTCCTCGAGAGCATCCATGATCGGAATATCCGGACGGTCGTAGATATAGACCCCTTTCCTCGACCTTCCGTTTTGCACAAAATGGCTCATCGTTATCACCTCATCCTGCCTGAAACCGTCAAATGCCAGGTGCCGCATCGCCGTAATCGGGGCATCCTCATCTTTGAAGTTGGCAAATGCGAGCCCGCCAACTTCATCCCCCTTGCCATCAAAAAAGATGATATTGGGAATATCCCGGTTGGATGCGCCCTGAAGAATTTGTCCGTCAAACCGTAGTTTAGCAGAGGTTTTCGAGTTGGAAAGAGCGATGGCAAGCTGCCCGTCCGGTTCCACAATATCCACGCGTTCGGCGGTTAAATAGGGTATGTGGAGGGAATCGGCGCTTTGGAAATAGTTTTCTGAATCGAAAGGTGATTTGTCTGCTATTATCCAAATTACTGAAAAGAGCAGGATAAGTATGATTATGGAGCTGAACGCGGAGTAAATTGACAGCAGCCGGAGCCTTTTTTCAATATTCATATTTGACCGTCCCTAATGGTTTATCATTTAATCAAGCTATGCCGGTTCCAAATGTCTTCATTTACTATTATTTTTTAAAAAAATCATCACAAATTATTCAAATTTGTGGCTTTGACATTTTATTTATATACCAGCTTCTGATCTCTTCTCCAATATTCTCTGGCTGATCTTCCTGGATAAAATGCTTGCCTTTACCAATATACCTTGCAGTTAAACCAGGCAACATCTTTCTCAACTCCTCTGTCTCCTTTTCTTTGATTTGAACACCCGGGCGGGCATAGAGCAATAACTTCGGAATTTCACTTTTTTGGAGCCACTCAAAATAGAGTTCAGTGATTTTTTCGTTTTTGGTTTGGCTCCCCCTGAATGGCAGCTCCTGTGGAAACATTACTACCGGTTTTCGACTTTTTCGCGTTAAAAATGGAGAATTGTACACCTCTTTTTGGCTCTTTGAAAGTTTGTGATACATTGAAAAGGGCAAAATAAACTTTACAAACAGGTTGAGTCTGCCATTGAGCCATTCACCCCACTTAGGATCCCTGAATTTTCGAAACAGCCATCGGGCAAATGGGTCAAGTGACTCCCACTCCATTGGTTTGTAAAATGTCTCCATAAATACAATGCCCTTTATTTTATCCGGATTCAGTTGAGTATAGTGAAAACCGATGGCCCCGCCCCAGTCATGTAGTACCAGGATGATATTTTGGAGATTTAATATATCAATAAACGCCTCTATATATTGATAATGGTCCTGAAATGAGTACGAAATATCGGGCTTGCCTGATTTGCCGAAACCGATCAGATCCGGCGCAATACATCTGCCGTACGGGGTTAGATACGGTATGATATTTCTCCATAAATAGCTCGATGTGGGATTGCCATGCAGAAGCAGAAATACTGTATCTTTTTCTGAACTGCATTTTTCATCGATGTAATGAATAGCTGACTCTTTTAGGCCTGCATAGTTCGGCTTAAAAGGGAAATCACCAGATTTTTTTAAACCCATTATTTCCCCTCTGCCATAATCTTTTCTTCCCATTTATCCATCAGTTCTTTAACAATACTTCTGAATTTCGGGGCCATCAACGGGTGCAATAATACGTTGAGTATGTTTCTTTTGTATTTAAATTCAAACTTCATTTCAATTTTCGATTGATTAGCGCCGTTAGGAGTAACTTCCCATGTACCCTGTAAAAAACTAAGCGGAAAAGGATAATCGGGAGCATCTGTATTCACTTTGAATGAAAACTGTTCACCTTCATTCCATAAAATACACTCCTCAGTCCAGCGTCCATCTCCTTGCGAACACTCCCGAACCATTCCTGTGCCATTACCCGAAATAATTTTAACATCATCAATATTTGGGGCAACATGATGATAGTTTGCTACATCGGAGATTACATCCCAAACGGTTTGTGTATTTGCATTAACGGATCTTTCAAATTTGAGTTCTTTATAACCGGTTGTATCGTTGCTGTCAACTTTTGAAAGGCCTGTTGACTGCATCAGCGCTGCTAAAAAAACAACCAGGGCAACCGCTCCTACAATAATATTTCCTGTTTGTGTGAACTCGAACGGGTTAAGCAGGAGCAAAGGAATACTTGAAAGTACCCAGACCAAATCGAGAATAATAATGACAAGAACCGCCAGGGTTTGTACAGGTTTTTGGCGGCTTACAGCAAAAACCGCTATTGAAAATGCAAGCAAACCAATGCCCAAAAGCGTAAATACGGGTGTTTCATCAACACCAAAAATCTCAGCGATTGCATATCCCTGCAGAGCAAGTGTCAAACCCGTGGCAAAAGAAAAAGCAGAGTTAAATATGAGCGCAAATCTTAGAATTTTCATACCAGTTTGATTTATTAATTTTGGTATAAAATAGAGTGCTTTATTATGCCATTTCTTGATCTATATCAAGAATGCTGCTAAAATTCCTGGCGGCTAATTTTGCGCAGGGTGACTCACCGGTTCAGATGTAATTTTCACCGGGAAAACCATTTTTTTTATGACCCGTAAAACTTTGCTTTACCACTCATGCAACCTTTATGCATGTACTTCGTATTCCCGCTGGTCATAAGTTTGTTGGATTAAAAATACTGCAGATGAATAGAATCGATCATTTTTTCCAAAAAATTCAGTTGTGGATTCGCTCGAAGCCGCTTCTATACCGCTTCACCCTTGGAATCCGGGCACTGCTGGCAATTGGATTTATTCCAACCGGAATGGTGAAACTTCTTGGTTACAGGTTTACGACTATGAGTCCTGAGAGTGATATCGGGGCATTCTTTGAGGTAATGTATCAATCCGGAATATATTGGAATTTCCTGGGGTTTACCCAGGTCCTGGCAGGCATATTGGTTCTTATACCCGCGGCTTCAGCCCTCGGTGCACTGCTTTTTTTGGGAATCATGATGAATATTTTTTTAATAACAATTTCCTACGATTTTAATTTTACCCCCTTTATTACATTTCAGATGTTGTTGGCATCGATTTGGCTGGTAATTTGGGACTATGACCGTTTTCGAAACTTAATTTTTAAAAATGAACTGATGCCGGCAGGTACAGGCAGAGAATACAGAAAGCTTGCTGCCGGACTCCAGCCCTTACCCCGATTAACACTCGAAAATTATTATGAACGCACAGTGTACATCACAGGCACTGCAGCCGGCATTTTGTTTTTTGGAATGCTGCGTGGTCCGATATTACCGGAAGGATTCAGTATAGTTTTACTGATAGTCTGCTCAATCTGTTTCATTTCCGCAATTGTATTTAGCTTTCGCAATGCAAAGGGTTAGTTAATAAACAGCTTTCTAAAGTCAGACGCCCGTAATCTGTGCAATAACATTTATACTGAAACATCAAATTTAAGAATGCTGCCTGGCACGTAAGCGGCTTAAGGTTTCAGGAGTCATTGCAAGCATCGATGCAATATACTTTAAAGGCACCTTGTTGAATAGCTCAGGCTCCGAATTAAATAACATCTTATACCTCTCTTCCGCCGTCATGTACAGGTGAGAGAAAATGCGCTGTTCTATAATTGTATATGCACTTGTCAGTAACCGGTTGTCAAACTCAATCCATTTGTGATACTTGCTTATTAGCTGGTAATGATCTTCCCTGCTAATCGTTAAGAGCATCGATGGTTCCACCGCTTCAATAAACCACCGGGCTGATTGCTGGTGAATAAAGCTGCTCAAATCAGTTATAAATCGATTTTTACTCCCAATCCATAATGTTATCTCTTTGCCGCCCGCGTAATTATACATGCGCAAAATACCTTTGTGGATAAAGGCCATTTTTCGACAAATCTGCCCGGGTTGAGTGAAATGTTCCCCGGCATTAATTTTTTGTGATTCGAACCTGGCTGCAATATCATCCAATATCTCATTCGATATAGTTACCTGTTCCAGAATGCAGTTCTTCAGGCTTTTTTTTGCTTCCCGGGTATTAATTTCGGACTGTGGCATTGTCAAATCCGGCTGTTAATTGCAAAACGTATCGATTGGAACATCATTCTTGTAATTACTTTCAAGCAAGTTCTCTAATTCCGAATAATATTCAAGCAGAGATTCTTGTATTCGCACCAATTCACGAATAGTAACTAAATCAAGCTGACCGTGCACCTGCTCTAAAGTCTCTTCAGTGGCCACTTTAGATAGCAGTACCTGGATATATGACTGGAATAAGGTGCGATGATCTCCCTGGGCCACGTAAATCTGTTCTATTACAGACGCTGTCTCGTAGTTAATAAATGCGGTTGCACCGGTTGACCGGGCGGCATCCCAGGCACTGTTTTGAATAAGGCCAATTTGCAATCCCTCCGATTCCCGTTCTCCTGAAGCAACTTCTTTATGGTAGGACTGAAAGCTATTGATTCTGGAGCAGTTTAGCGAAAATTCATTTGCAAGACTATTTAAAGCCCTCACTGCAAGTTCTTGATTTGCCCGGCTTTCTCTCCAGCTGTTCAGGCCTAACGCCAATAGCACACTCAGAATTACCAGGAATGCTTCAAGAGATAACATTGCCAGTGATAATTTACCATCAGGTTTCTTTGAAAAAAACACAATCTGTCTGTTTTAAAAATTAAGATTCATAAATATGAACCTAAAGTAATTGTTACGGTTTAAAAAATCTCAATAATTTATCCGCCGGATTTAAATTGAAAAGTCAGGTTTCCGGTTCTATTTCCAGGATATCTTTACAAAATTAACAATATGATCACCGAACAACCGGTGAAACACTTTTGATGCATTTACGTAGGTGCGGTTTCCTTACATAATTTAAATATAGTATTATGCGGTCTTTTCTAACTCACTCTGTTTTATTCTTACTACTTTTTACCTCTTGCTCATCATTATCAGAACCTCCTCCGCTTCCCGAATCATATACGTATCCATATTACTATCTGGATGTAGACATATACCCGGAAAAGAACCTCATTCAGACGAAAATGCTGCTTACTTTTGGAAAAGAGCTGATCGAAGACGGGAAACTGGTCATGATGGTGCGGCGAAATGCGGAGATACACTCACTGGAAGGACCCGGTATTTCTGATTTTGAATCGGTAGAGGAAGGCAGCAGAAAACAGATTTTCATTAATCTATCCGATACAACGAAAGATCACTATGAACTTATGGCTCATTACAGCACAGAGATTCCGGACGATCACCAGGTGAATCGTGTAACCAAAGATTGGATCGAACTCAATATTGATTCTTTCTGGTTGCCTTTGGTGGCCAGCTTTCCAAGAATAGAGTATGAGCTGGATCTTTCGATTGAAGGTAATTTCCAGGTTGTAACCGGTGATTTGATAACCGGGAGCACCGAAGCTGTTACTCATATTAAAAGCCGAATTCCGCGAGTAGATATTCCTTTTTCTGCAGCACCCGGCTTCATCCAAAAAACAGGTGAATTTGTATCTGTCTACAGTCCGGTCCCGAACACAAAGATGGATTCGGTTCTTACACTGGCTGATGATGCCCTTCACTTTTTATCGTCATACCTGGATCAACCCGAAGATTTTGACCATAAGCGTAAAGTAATACTGAGTCCTCGAAAAGAGGTGGGGTATTCAAGAAAAAACTACGTGGTTTTAAGTGATATATCGGATTTATCTGCGATAAAACTTTCCGGGTTTTTATCACATGAATTTTCTCACTACTGGTTTTCAGAGGCCAATATTACCACTAAAAATCACTGGCTAAGCGAGTCGTTTGCAGAGTATCTTTCTCTTATCTATCTGCGTGAGAAGTATGGTCAGCAGGCTTTCCAGGAAAAATTGGAAAATATGAGAGAACGGATCGCCGGAGATGAAAAACCTTTGTCAGACTATGAGAAGAGACCCTCTTACCTGGCTCTTTATTTCAAGGGACCAATCATTCTTCATGAGTTCGAGGAATATTTAGGAAGTGAATCTTACCAAAAATTAATGAACCATTTTGTGGACAACAGAATTTCAACCAATGAAAAACTGTTTGAAGCAATAGATACTCTTTTTGGGCCTGGTGCTGCAGATAAATTGGAAGAACTGCGGGCAAGTATATAAATTCTCCTTCAGTTTGAAAATAAAAGCGAGGCCGACCCGCCACACGGGAAATGCTTCTTGTATATATCCTTGACAAAATGCTGCACCTGAACATCTTACAACTGTTTCTGTTGACCGGATTCGGAATTTCTCTTTTCCTTTTTTTCTCCTTGCGTAAAATCGAAGAGCGGTACCGAAAGGCGGCACTTTATTTAGGGCTCTTTATTATCGGTTACCTGGCGCTACAGGTTGATCTTAATGTAATCCCGGTAATTCAGCGAAAAATCTATTTTATCATTCCAAATCTGCCGATTCTCTACTTCCTGCCGGTCTTCTTTATCTTTTTTATAATAACCAGTATCGATCCCGATTTCCGGCCGGGCAAAAGGTACAAATGGCTTTATCTTCCCGGTACTCTCGATGTAATCTACAGCCTTGTTTCCTGGATGTACGTAAGCAATGTGAAGGAAGGTACGGTATATGAGTTCTTAACCGGCAGGGCCGGGTTTTTCGTGCATGAAGGAGGGGCTATCCTGTTTTCACTCTTTTGCCTCGGGTTGTTAGCCACTTTTTTGCAGGGAGCACGATTTCACAATAATCAAACCTATCGCTTTTTTAAGTATGTAATTGCCGGGTTTTCGATTATCGTGCTTCGCTGGATTACACTTTTTATCGGCAATGTTTTTCAATTATCCTGGTACAACTATCGTATTGAGCACATCTTCTACATTTTGGAATCACTATTTCTGCTCTTTGTGGGCTATAAGGTACTAACAGCACCGCGCGTGCTGCAGTTTGGAAAGCAAACTGAATCCGGTGGTGACCAGAAAGAGATTCAGCAGAAGGCTAAAGAGATGCGAGACCTTATCAGGCAGAAAAAACTCTACCTGAGTCCTGACCTGAGTCGGCGTGACCTGGCCGAAGAGATGAATCTCACAGAAGTACAGATCTCGCGACTGTTAAATGAAGGGCTGAGTTCGAACTTCTATGAACTGATCAATCGCTATCGTATATCTGAATCTGAAGATCGGATTCGGTCCGGACGCCTGAACGAAATAACCATACAAGCCCTGGCCCATGAAGTAGGCTTTAAATCTAAATCAACATTCAACAAAACTTTTAAAGAGCAGACCGGGCTCATTCCCTCAGAATACCGTCATAAATACGCATAGACGTACATCTTAATTCAAACGTACAGCTTTCGGTTTATATATTACTGCTTCCTTTCTATTATCCTGTCGTAATCAAAAAACAAGCGACAGACCCTATGTTATCACTGCTTCTGATACTTACTTTATATACCGGCCCGGCCGACTCCACAGGTAACAATAGTTCCGTGCAGGACACACTAGACGTTTCAATGATCCGGAATCATACCACTTACTTTACGCTGGAGGAGTTCCGTTTTGTTGACGCTCACAGCCTTGTAGAACTCGCAAGAGAAGCCCAATTTGTGATGCTCGGTGAGATCCACAACAGCCGAAGATTGAGTGAGTTTACCTCTGCCTTGATGCACCTGTTGAAGCCACAGGGTTTTGAAGACCTGGTGGTAGAAACCGGGCCCTATTCTGCCAAAAAGCTTGAGACCCTGATCGAATCGGAAGAGGGTAAAGAAGCCGTCAGCGATTTTTATGACCGGTATAGCTCGAACCTGTTCCGGTATTACGTGATACCATTTTTTACCGGAGAGGGTGACCTTGCTATGCTTCAAAAAGCCCATGAGTTAGGCTATAATTTGACGGGGATAGACCAGGAGTTTGCATACTCCACTGCATTTTTGGTCGAAGAACTGATGAAAAAATCGAATGAACCGCTCTCCGAAGATCAGCTCAATCGTTTGGAAAAGATCACCTCCAAACTTTACTGGTGGTATCGCCGAAGTAAGCTCTTCAGCAGTTTCGACCTGAGTTGCAATATTAAGAACTACGAACCCTTCAAACAGTATATAACCTCTTTTACCAATCCAAACAAAATTCAGCAGCAAATTATAGATGCTATAACTGTGTCCCTGGATATCTACTGCCTCAACGAGAGCGGCCAATGGAGTGAGGGCAATCATAAACGGATCGACTACTTCAAGTCAAACTTTAACGCTTTTTACGATCAGGCATCCGGTTCTGGTACCGGTAAACTCGCAAAAGCTATCGTTAAAATGGGCAGCTATCATTCCGGGCGTTTTAAATCACCGAACGGAATCTATGATATCGGAAATCATGTTGCCAGGCTGGCCGATTCGCTGGGTACCACTTCACTTCATTTGCGATTTTTAAACCGATACTTCGAAGGCGGACGTGATGTGATAGGGGAAAAAAACTGGTCTGCATCCACCCGTTTTATTTCTGTTGCCGAGCGTAACCGTTGGGCATTAATTGATACGCGCGAACTTCGAAAGCAAATACTGGACAATAAACTGGTCGGCAACCGTTTCGAAATGCGGGAAATAATCAACTATGATTTCATTATCATCATGCCGGAAGATGTACGGGCGGTTAAGCATTATTAGTTTTTCGAACACCATTTCTTCTGTATGTTTTATTCATGGCCGGCGTTGATCTGTGCTATTGACTGCGCCCGCGTTGGGGCTTATCATTGGCAAGCATCGCTCCCTCTCTCAGTCTTCAATCTTTCCCCGAACCATCGGATTCACAACCCGGTTTCTGGCAAGCTCACAAGCCGATGGTTTTAGATTGGCGCCCCCACTATAATCCCCCCGCTAAAGCGGCGGGCAATGGATATTTTTGCATAATGATCCGGACATAAAAATAATTCTCAAAAAAAATCACTCAGTCTCCCCTTCACTCCCTCTCTCAGTCTTCAGTTAAACAGTTCATCAATCTTTCCCCGAACCATCGGGTTCACAACCCGGTTTCTGGCAAGCTCACAAGCCGATGGTTTTAGATTAGCGCCCCCTTATAATCCCCCCGCTAAAGCGGCGGGCAATGGATATTTTTGCATAATGATCCGGACATAAAAATAATTCTCAAAAGAAATCACTCAGTCTCCCCTTCACTCCCTCTCTCACTCTCTTCACTTGAAACCCCAAGGCTTTCATATTTTTGATTGGCACTATTCATCACAGGCCGTTGACCTGTGCTATTGATTGCACCCGCGTTGGGGCTTTGTCATTGACAGGTTCCACTCCGTCACCCTTTCTCTCCGTTTCTAAGCCTCAAATCCCCACCCATTCCATCTCCAGAATTTTGCAGTTTGCCAAAGCTGTCTGCTTATTTGGGAAATTCATTGATTCGGGTGTAAGTTAGTGTTTGATTCTGATTGAAATCTGATATCCCTTTCAATACCATGTCCTGCTTTTCATCGAAGGATACACTCCAGCTTTGGGACTCTTTTCCTTCGTTGTGGCTCATTAAGATAATTTCAGGACGGTGACCATTCATGTGCCAGTATCCCGTGCTCCGGTTGCCTTCGCCATCACGTTCCACATAGATACGGTCCCAGCGAATAAACAAATAATGAGAACCCTCAGGGTCTATATTTTCGATAACGGATGTTTCATCTTCGGTGGCCTTGACCAGGTCCCACAATCCCTGCACTTCATCGGCCGGCGCTTTTGGCAGTTCACTGATCTTCTTCAGTTTCACCACCACATTCATACCCTCTTCCAACCGGGTCCATGTCATCCCATCTTTCACATACTCTACAGCAAAAGCTCCGAAAGGATCTTTTAAACCATTCGTCTCCTCAGGCAGGAACGTGTTCTCATTTTCATCGTATGACCAGGTCCCTTCCGAGCTTTTCAGCCAGCCATTGCCGGATTCATAGCTCCCGTCAGGATGAATTCTGGTCCATTTGGCAACCGGAGTCATTTCCTGGTCTCCCACCCGGACGTGCTCCATGAGCCATAGTCCCTGCAGAGACTCTGTTTGGGCAACACTTTTGGCCGGAATAAGTACTATAATTGCGAATAGCAGCAATATTTGTTTCGATGTCATGTTAAGTATCATTTATTTTTTTCAGTTATTATTTTCGCCAAATCGAATTATATCTTGAGCTGAAACATCTGCAATGAAAACACCTTCCTTTGCAGGCAGTAAATTATACTTTTTTGTGGTTAGTTGGTCATCAAATAATCCAGATTTTGACATTAATGTCCTATTTAATTGTCCCTTCTTTTGCTTTCTAAAATTACTTTATCGAATCAGATGTAATAAAAGCTTTTGGTTTTAGCCTTTCAGCGCCTATTTTAAATCTGTGATTAAGTTAACCCAAAAAATAGCGTTCAAACAAACGGCCAGGCTACTGATTGTGGCCAGCATGTTATGTGTATTTTTTGGAAGTGGTGTGCATATCCATGCCATATTTGATCACATATTCGATCATGGCGATGTTCACGCGTTTGTGCATTCCCATTCAGGTGATCGGAGCCAAAACCATAGCCACTCTGAAGAATTTGAAGATAAGGACACCCATCAGCATCCAACCGCTACGGTTGATCTGACAGGAACGCTCTCGCAAAAAACCACTAACAAAAGTTCCACAACCACGGATTCATTTTCTTCTCCTGGAATTTTGAGCAGCTATTCAATCTCTCATACCCCAATCCTGTTTTATTTAGATCTGCCGCCGCCGGTTCATCTATACCTGACCAGCCAATTCTCTTTTTATTCTCTTCGCGGCCCGCCCCTGGGATAATCCTATCCCTCAGGCAGATAGCATCTTTTCTCAGCTATCTCTAATAATATTCCACATCCATTAAAGCATCCAGTTTATGAATTCATCCAAGTGGTGGATACTGTGGTTGGTATTCCTTTGGATACCATTACAGGTTCACTCCCAACCCAAAACACTATCTCTTGAGGAGGTGGTGGAGCTTTTTGAGCAAAACAGCCTGCAGCAGGAAATTGCCAAACTCAGGGAGCTTCACAGAAAAGGAGAAGCCCAACAGTATAAGGCTTATTTAAATCCTGATATTAATATCTTCAGCGAACAACTTAATGCCGGTACACCTGATTATCACGAAACCACCTACCAGGTTTCACAGCCCATTGAGCTGCTGGGACAACCTTTTCTTCGAAACAAAAGTGCTAACAAAAGCAGCGAAGCTGCTGGTTTTACCTATCAATATGACCGGTCAGTTCTCATACAGCAGGTAAAAAATCTGTATGCCGAATATTGGTATTTACAGCAGAAACTTGATGTGTACGACCAGGCGCTGGGAGTAATTAACAAGGTGCTGAAATCAGCCAGGGACCGCCGTGAAGAAGGCACCGAATCGGGACTTCAGGTGCAGCGTTTTACCATTGAAAAGAATCGGTACCTGCGCGTGCGAAATGAAGTAGAGCTGGAGATGATGCAGACTGGCTGGCAGCTGGCATCCATGATCACGTCAAATGAGGAGACAGACATTGGATTTCAGGTTGAACCTGATTTGCCGGTAGAACCGGTTATAGAAGATACTGAAACGCTTCAGCAATATGCCCTTGAGCACCGGGCTGACTTTCAGGCTATGGAATTGGAAGCAGAAGCCCTCGAATTGAAATATAAAGTTGAAAAACGAGAACGTCTGCCGGATCTCAAGGTCAATTTCGGTTATAAAAATCAGTCAGACGGCTCAGAAGGTTATGTGATCGGCGGGGGAATACAACTGCCCATCTTTAATCGAAACAATGGAAACATCACCATGGCGGAAGCAGAACATCGCAGTGTGGAAACATCTCTGCAAATCCAAAGACGAACCATTCGCAATCAGGTAGATGTTGCCTACAAGCGCGTGAAGAATTTGTATGAGCATTGGCAGGAGATGCAGCAGAATCCACTTTCTTCCGTTATGCTGGAAACGATCCTTACAGCCTACCAGGAAGGCCGGTATTCGCTGGTAGAACTGCTGGACGCCACCAAAGCCTACGCCGATGGTCGTAGTCTTCAGCATCGTATCACCGCTGATTACAACCAAGCTCTTTTTACACTCGATACCATCACTTCAGGAAAAATATTTTTAACTCAAAACAATTCAGAACAATGAAAAACTTATTTACAGTACTCTTTGCAAGCCTTGCATTTATATTTGCCGGATGTAGCTCTGAACAGGAAGGCCATAGTCATGGCGAAGACGGCGACCATACCCACGAAGCCCCGGCCCAGCAATCCACTACCGATGATGGCGACGCTGTTCGTATTGGAGGTGGTGACCATTCAACAGAAGATGACTCGACCCATATCCATGATGAAGACAGTGATCACAGCCATGATGATGACTCAACACATTCTCACGGGGACGAAGAACACAGTCACTAATTCCCTGAACACAAAAAACTTATCACGATCAAAATTTGAAGCAATGAAACAGCTTATAACATTCATAATTCTCAGTACATCCCTGTTGGTGATGGGTTGCGGTGGTGGCAGTGATGAAGCCCACAGTCATGGCGAAGACGGGGACCATACTCACGAGCAACCTACTCAACAAGCGCAAGATGATGATAGCCACTCCCATGATGGAGAAGACGGCCATACTCATGAAGATGAATCTCAACTGGAAGGAGCCGGAGTGATCACGCAATGGACAGATAAAACGGAGTTATTTATGGAGTATCCCGAATTGATTGTTGGTCAGGAAGCCACCTTTGCCGTTCATCTGACCCGCCTTTCTGATTTCAAACCCATCTCTGATTCAGAAGTGCAATTTGTGTTTCGATCGGAACGGGGCATCGAAGGTTCCCTGACGGAAACGGAAGTTCAAATCCCTGGAATTTACGGCCCTGATGTCATCTTTGAGCGTGCCGGCAGGTATGACCTCACCATTATCATACAAGGAATGGTGGATGATACGCTTCAGGTAGATGGCATACCCGTTTATAATTCTGCAGAAGACGTTCCACCGACATACGGGGAAGATGATCCCAATCTGATTTCCTTTTTGAAAGAGCAACAATGGAGCATTCCATTTGCCACTCAGCAGGTTGGCCGACACACACTATCAGAAACAGTGGATGCACACGGAGAGCTAAAACCGGTTCAAAGCCGGGACGTGGTTGTTTCGGCTCCGTTCTCGGGAATTATTCTAAGTAGCATGAATCAAAACCTGCCCGCAGAAGGACAAGAGGTGAGCAAAGGAAAACCGCTGGTGCAGCTTAATCCATCTATTCAATCGGCTGACGGAGAGAATTATGCCCGGCAGTTTGTTCAGGCACAATCACAGCTCACACTGGCTAAAAATAATCTTGACCGATCCGGGCGATTATTTAAAAAAGAGGCCATCCCGGAAGTAGAACTGGAAAAAGCACGGATTGAATACCGGCAGGCACTTACGCAATTTCAAACCATTAACGAAATTGTTCAAATTGATACTGCCTCAGTAGATGCATATGGTGTTTCTGAGTCCTCATATCGCTTTGAAATGAAAGCTCCAATCTCAGGAACCGTGACAGAATCCTATGTTCGACCCGGAATGCAGATAAAAGCCGGAGAGCCTCTGCTGAGAATTGTCAATATGAGTAAGATGTGGCTACGTGTACATGTACCGGCTGCAGAACGAACTGCCATTCAAAATTCCGGAGATGCAGTTTTTTACGTACAGGGCAACGATAAGATGTACGAAATGGACGATGTAAACGGCCGTCTGCTGAGTGCCGGCAAACTGGTAGATCCCCAAACCCGAACTCTTTCCCTGATCTATGAAATTGACAACCGGGAAGGATTACATAGCGGACTCTTTGTCACAGCCGAAATCGATACAGATCAAAATGAAAACGTAATCGCGATTCCTGAATCCGCCTTGATAGAAGAGGAAGGAAACTTTGTAGTGTACGTGCATGTAGCCGGAGAATCGTTTGAAAAAAGAGCCATTACTACGGGCATACGAAACCGCGGCTGGGTGGAAGTGATTTCCGGCCTGAAAGAAGGTGAACACATCGTAACGATCAATCCGTATCAGGTAAAGTTGGCTTCATTGTCATCTGAAGCGCCTGCACACGGGCACGCCCATTAATCATCAGGAAAGGAAATAAATTATGTTAGATGCAATAATCAGAGGATCGTTACAGTACCGGCTGGTCGTATTGGTGAGTTCGGTGGTCATACTGGCAGCTGGAATTTACATCGTGGACCGCATGCCGGTGGATGTGTTTCCTGATTTGACCGCACCTACGGTAACGGTAATGACCGAAGCCCACGGAATGGCTCCGGAAGAAGTGGAACGCCTGGTAACCATCCCGGTTGAGACCTCCGTAAATGGAGCAACCGGGGTACGACGGGTTCGTTCTTCAACGGCCAAAGGGATATCCATTGTATGGGTAGAGTTTGACTGGGGAACCGATATTTTCAGAGCCCGCCAAATTGTGAATGAAAAACTTCAGTTGGTTGCAACCAATCTTCCCGAAGAAGTTCCGCCGCCTATTATGGCACCTATCTCATCCATTATGGGAGAGATCATGCTGGTAAGCGTAGACAGTGATGAGCACTCGGAATTGGAAATTCGGACGGCAGCCGATTGGGAAATCCGACGACGACTGCTGGCTATTCCCGGAGTGGCGCAGGTCATTCCCATTGGGGGCGGACAGAAACAATACCAGGTACGGGTCAGTCCGGATAGACTGAAGCAGTATAATATCACCCTTCACCAGGTCCTCCAGGCTACTGAGCAGGCTAATGAAAATTTCTCTGGCGGTTTTTTCAGGGAATACAGCCAGGAGTACACCATTCGCGGAATTGGACGGGCCTATTCGGTGGAAGACCTGGAACATTCGGTCATCACCCAGCGAAATAATATCCCAATCACTATCGGAGATGTGGCAGCGGTAGAAATTGCAGCGGCTCAAAAGATCGGGGATGCTTCCGTGAACGCCGAGCCGGCCGTGATCATCTCTATCCAAAAACAGCCCGGAGCTAATACCCTGGAACTGACCTCCCGCGTGGATGAAACGCTGGCTCAGATCGAATCGAGTCTCCCGGCCGGATTTGAGATCAATACACATTTGTTCCGTCAGGCTGATTTTATTGAACTGGCTATTGATAACGTAGTTGAAGCCCTGCGGGACGGGGCTTTCTTGGTGATCGTGATCTTGTTCCTGTTTCTGGGAAACTTCCGGACGACACTAATTTCATTGACGGCCATTCCGCTGGCACTTATCTTCTCGGTCTTTGTGCTGGAATTTTTCGATATCACCATCAATACAATGACATTAGGCGGGATGGCCATTGCCATAGGTGTGATCGTTGATGATGCCATTATTGACGTAGAGAATGTATTCAGGCGGCTACGGGAAAACTCAAAACTTCCGGAAGCAGAACAGAAACTGGCTATTGACGTTGTTTTTGAAGGCTCGAAGGAAATCCGGTCATCGATCATCAATGCTACCCTGATCATTATGATCGTTTTTCTACCACTATTCTTCTTAAGTGGAGTCGAAGGGCGCATGCTGCAGCCACTGGGACTGGCCTATATTATTTCCATTGGGGCGTCTCTGGTGATTGCTATGACCGTTACGCCGGCCATGTGTTATTACCTGCTGCCCGCTCAAGCCTCCAAAGGAAAACTTGAAGAAAGCTGGTTCACCAGGAAGTTAAAATCAGGCTATGAGCACGTATTAAATGTAGTTCTTCGCATCAAAAAAACTGTTCTGGTTGGAACTTTGATACTATTTCTTGGGACATTAATCGTGTTGCCTTTCCTGGGCAGATCATTTCTTCCTGAGTTCAATGAAGGAACATTAGTGATCAGTGCGGTAACCATTCCGGGAACCTCTCTGACCGAATCCAATGCAATTGGAAAACGAATCGAGGAAATCCTGCTGGATCATCCGGCCATTGAATCGACCTCGCGCCGTACCGGTCGCGCCGAGCTGGATGAGCACGCACAGGGCGTGAATTCTTCTGAGATTGATGCCAAACTTGATATTCCGGAAGGAACTACCAAGGAAGAAGTGCTGACTGAACTCCGGGAATACCTAAGTGTGGTTTCGGGTACCAACATTACTATTGGCCAGCCCATCGGGCACCGTATCGATCACATGCTTTCCGGAACACGCGCCAACATTGCAGTGAAGATTTTTGGCACGGATCTGTTCAGGCTCCGGGCTTTGGCCGAAGAAGTACGCGCACAAATGGAGACCGTGGAAGGCGTGGTGGACCTGTCGGTAGAGCAGCAGCAGAACGTGCCACAGATACAAATACGACCCGATCGAAGAGCTTTAGCCCGTTATGGAATCACTATTCAGCAGCTCGCTGAAATGGTTGATGTGGCTTTTGCCGGGGAGGTGGTCTCTCAAGTACTGGAAGGCGATAAAATGTTTGACCTGCTGGTCCGCTTTAATGAGAAACACCGCGGCAGTATTGAGTCGGTGCAGAAAGCGACCTTTAACCTGGAAGACGGAACCATAGTACCACTGGCAGAATTGGCTTCAATAAAATCCAGAAGCGGCCCAAATACCATCAGCCGCGAAAATGTACAGCGCAAGATCGTGGTGTCAGCAAACGTAGCCGGGCGAGATCTGAGAGGCACAGTAGATGAGATTCGGGCCAATGTATCTCAAAACGTGAGTTTCCCGCAAAGTTACTTTGTGGAATACGGCGGACAGTTTGAAAGTGAAGCACAAGCCACCCGGACTATTTCCTTGCTTAGCATCATTGCCATTGCGGCTATTTACCTGCTGTTATATTTGGAATTCGGTTCTCTCAAAACCGCTTTACTGGTAATGGTGAATCTTCCGTTTGCCCTGATTGGCGGGATTTACACCGTGCTGTTTACCAGCGGCATTATTTCCGTTGCCTCGCTGGTGGGCTTTATCACTTTATTTGGTATTGCCACCCGAAACGGAATATTGATGGTGTCGCACTACCAGCAGCTCAGAAAAGAAGGCAAGGAGTTTATCCAGGCAATCCGGCAGGGAGCTATGGAGCGGCTCAATCCTATCCTGATGACAGCACTTACAGCCGGACTCGCACTCATCCCGCTGGCACTTGCCGCCGGAGAACCGGGAAACGAGATACAGTCTCCAATGGCTCAGGTAATTCTTGGGGGATTATTGAGTTCAACTTTGCTGAACATGGTGGTCATACCTGCACTCTTAGCGCAATTTGAGAACAGTAAAGCTGAAACTGACAACTAAAAGCACTAAAATTATGAAATTCATAATTTTAAAATACGCCTTAACGGCTTTTATCATTGTTTTGGTATCGGAAGTAGCCAAGAGAACCGACCGGATAGGAGCTCTTTTGGCTTCGCTTCCATTTGTGCTGGAATCACTATGATCTGCTTTTTTATTACATCTTTTATAGCAAGTAAGTTTGGTGTAACTCTAATTCTTTAATAAGCAGCTCGTAATATAATCACCTACAGCGATTTATGAGTATCTCTGGTTCTTATTTATTGGAATTAATTTCATTATTCAGGTAAAGGTTTAACCAAAGCTGTTAATCCTATTGTGGAACTGCCCTTTACAACCGAGCATTTTCTTGAGTTATTCAAATCTTACAATACCTTCATTTGGCCTGCTCAGGTTGTTGCTTATCTACTTGGTGGTATAGCCATTTATTTTGCTTTTAAGAAAAATTCGGGCAGTGATAGAATTATCAACCTGATATTATCCGGGTTTTGGCTCTGGATGGGCGTGTTTTATCATCTGATCTTTTTTACATCCATAAATACCGCTGCTTATGGTTTTGGAATACTCTTCATAATCCAGGGTCTACTGTTTGTAGTGGCGGGAGTCTGGAAAGATTGGCTAAATTACCGATTTGAATGGAACCTTTATGGGGCAACCGGCGCAATTCTGATTATTTATGCCTTACTCATATATCCGATAATTGGCGCACAAACGGGCCATGCTTACCCTTATGCACCAATGTTTGGTGTTGCTCCTTGTCCAGCTACCATATATACTTTCGGGATATTTCTATGGACTACAAAGAAATTGCCATGGTGGATCTTAATAATTCCCGCTCTTTGGTCCATTATTGGTTTTACTGCAGCAATAACTCTGGGTATCCCTGAAGATACCGGACTGTTAATTGCCGTAATAGCAGGAATAGGTTTGCTATGGTATCGTGCTAAGGCTCCGAAGCCGAAGGTATTGTCAGGTACTGCCTAAGCAGAGTCCCCAAAGCACTGCTTCGGAACAACAACGCTCAGATTTATGTAAATTTTCAAGACTATAAAAAAAGCCCCTTAAAGTTATATAAGAGGCTTTCGGAAGAACCCTCAACCTTTTGATCCGAAGTCAAAGTTAAATCACTGTTTAAAAGCTATAAGAGCAACTTTTAGCGATTCATGTACAACTTTTTGTACAACTTTATTTGAAGTATATGAAAACTATTCATAAGAAATTGATAGACATCCGCCCGGTATTCGCATAGATGGAGTGTCATCGGCGCGAAAAAAAAGATTATCAAAGATACAGGGTTTCTGCGTTCTAATCTTTATAACCTGATCCCGATGGAAGGTCAAAAAAGCGGGAGAGGCATGACAAAATTAAAACCATCACCTTAATACGGGGCACGCCTGAACCTAACTGCTCGACCAGGCCAAGATCCCGAAATACTCTCATCAACACTTTGTAGATTTACTTTTCATATACTTAAAATGAGTTTATAACTCATAAATAAGATACGATACATGAACAGTAAGGATTTTTTGAATGACCATTTGCTTCTTATAAGTAAGCTAAAATCTCATCCTACACGGTATTAGATACCGAACTTCCCAAAACAGGAAAAATGCACAGCCGCTGGAGCATTCGTCAAAATCTTGATACAGAAACCATTAAATCCGCTATATACACATGATTTTACCTGCAGAGATACAACGAAATGAGTTCAGTTCAAAAGTTTGATAAACTGTATTCATTTACGTTCCTATTTCGGAGATCATTTTGCCGCCCGTTTCAGGAATCATTGTGCCACTTTGAAACCGGTGGCAATTAAAAATTTCTGTTCACGAATTCATCCTGTTCACGTATCGTGAACACGCCGGATTTGTGAACAACTCAACCCAGGCACACAAATCTGGACAACACTGCAAAGCGCCGGCTACACCAGCAGATCTCTCCGTCTCCCCTTCACTCCCTCTCTCAGTCTCTTCGCTTGAAACCCCACGGATTGCACCCCTTCAGGGCTTCATATGTTGATACTGTCCAAAAAAGTGTGTCTGAGCTCAGGTCTGCTTATGGATCTACCGGGCTGCATTTGGAAATAATGTTTGATCAAATTTAAAGTTATAAATTGGAAATTGGTAGGTCGTTTCTTCGGTGTCTATGGCCACCTTTGCCAAAAGCAGCAAGGCAGACTCGACCGATGGCAATGCGTTTCGAATTTTCAGACTTCGCCGGAATTTCTTGTTCAAGCGTTCGATCCAGTTCGTTGTATAAATCATTGACTGGATCCGACGGTCAAAATCAAGATATGTAAAATAATACTCCATGCTTTCATCGTTGGCCAACCGTTTGATAGACCGGTATGTTTCCCCCCAGCGGGTGGCAAACCTGTTGAACCTCTGCATAGCCTGCTTGCGGGTGTAGCTGCGCTGTCCGGTCAAAAATACATCCCTGAGCTCTTCGGCTACCAGGTCTTTGTCAGCCGCCTTTACCTTGGTGAGAATCCCCCGCTTCAAATGTGTGACACATTTTTGATGGCGGGCCTCTGGAAAAGCTTTGTGAATCACCTGATCAAGTCCCGGCAGCCCATCGGCAACCACAAGGTCGGTCTGCCGGAGACCCCGGTTCTTTAACGATTCCAGCAGCTCATCCCATCCGGCAGCGGATTCGCTGGGAATGTTGCCAATGGCCAGAACCTCCCGCTGCATGGCCTCTGTGAGCCCCATGACAACATAGAAAGCCTCTGAGCTGACATGGCCCCTTCGGACTTTCTTGTGAATGGCATCGATCAGAATGACCGGGTAGCGTCCGGCCAGCGGGCGCTCCCGCCAGGCGTGGATCTGTTCGGCCAGTTGCTGGTTAAAGCTGCTGATCGCCGAGGAGCTATAGGCCTGCCCATAGATTTTTTCGGTAATCTGACCAACCTCACTGGTTGTCAGACCTTTCCCATATAGCTCAAAGCACATGCGGCGAACCTCCTCGTGTTGATCGCGCAGCATTGCCCAGAGTACCGGCTGAAAGTTGCCTAACCGGTCACGGGGGATGCGCAGTGAGAGCTTTCGGCCGTGGCCAATGGCTCGGCCGGGGCGATAGCCATTGGCTTTGTTGGCCGAACCGGCCTGATCCTCCATCCAGTGGGTTCGTTCGATTTTCATCAATGCATTTAATATGTGTTCCAGCAGTTCATTTAATCCTTCCTCTTTATTTAGAACGCTTTGAATTATATCTTGTAATTGATCATCTGTTAGATCGATCATAAGGTCTCCTTTGTTTTAGGTTTAAGGTTATTGATCAACCCAAAAGATCGGACAAGGAGACCTTTTTTTGTAGCCACCCACCGGTGGGTGGCTACAACTCCCTCAGACACACAAATCTGGACAGTACTCATATGTTTAATTGGCACCATCATTCACAGGCCGTTGACCTGTGCTGTTGATTGCGCCCTCGTTGGGGCTTATCATTGGCAAGCATCGCTCCTTCCCTACTTCTCTCAGTCTTCAGTTAAACAGTTCATCAATCTTTCCCCGAACCATCGGATTCAAAACCCGGTTTCTGGCAAGCTCACAAGCCGATGGTTTAGATTAACGCTCCCCTATAATCCCCCCGCTAAAGCGGCGGGCAATGGATATTTTTGCATAATGATCCGGATATAAAAATAATTGTCAAAAGAAATCACTCAGTCTCCCCTTCACTCCCTCTCTCATTTATAGGTTTACAGGTTTATAGGTTTATAGGTTTATAGGTTTATAGGTTTATAGGTTTATAGGTTTATAGGTTTATAGGTTTATAGGTTTATAGGTTTATAGGTTTATAGGTTTATAGGTTTCAATAAATTGCACTCTTTTTCCGATTCAATACAACAAATCGTTAAACAAATACCAATTTTTCATTGGTTAAACGTTTCTCTCCGTCATACCGGTAGGCGACCAGTTTGCCCTCTTTGGCTACACTGTAATCAAGGCAGTAGATGTTATGACGATAAACAGATGGAGTGTCTCTGAGCCAATAGTGGCCGAAAAAGACCGGCTTTTCCATTTCATCATAGTAGGAACTGTTAAACGAATCCGGTGTTTCTACCGGTTTGTCTGACAATCTTTCTGTCACATGCGCAGCCAGACTTGTCCATGTATGCCGGACCGGGTCTTCCCACTATCGACCGGACAATGTCTAACGTTTTGGGAATTTCCGGACCAGGATCAATGTAATCTCCCACAAAAAAAGCAGTACGATCCGGATGCTTATAACTGCCGCTCAGCTTTGAATACCCCAGTTTATTTAACAAATTCTCCAATTCATCCGCATGACCATGGATGTCCCCGATAAAATCGATTCTGTTTTCTGCTATCATTACAGCTGTTTATAAAAAAGTTGATCAGGTTGATGATTTCTTATTTTAGAAAAACACCAAAAACTTAAATAAGCATCATTCTTATTTAAAGAAATCGGTTATTTCTTTAATAAGACCAGATTTTTAGAGAGATCAGTGTGCCGCTTTGAAGCCGGTGTTGAACAAAAAATTCTGTTCACTATTTCATCCTGTTCACGTTACGTGAACAGGATCCGGATTTGTGAACAGTTTAACTTTTGTATACTTAGTCACGATGCCAGTCAAAAAAGCTGGGGAGGCGCGGTCAGCCAGATTTTCTTCTCCATCTCCAATTCAACAGTTCATCAATTTTTCCCGAACCATCGGATTCACAACCCGAATTCTGGCAAGCTCACAAGCCAATGGTTTTAGAATGGAGGCCCCCTATAATCCCCCCGCTAAAGCGGCGGGCAATGGATATTTTTGCATAATGATCCGGACATAAAAATAATTCTCAAAAGAAATCACTCAGTCTCCCCTTCACTCCATCTCTCTTCCTCCCGTTCACCCTTTAAACACCTGCTCCCGGTGCCAGTTCAAGAAAGCGGGAGAGGGACGGTCAATCAGGTTCTGCGGAAGGTTAGACAACGGCTTGCCGTGATAGCCATAATACTCCCGCCCATTTTCATACTCCTCGCGGATCCGGCGGCTGACTTCGAGATGGTGGTCATCGGATACAGTCATGTAGCCTTGATCGAATAGAATATGCATGTCGGATCTCAAAAGAAGGCCGTTTTTGGTGAGGTTCGCACCGGATTCGGAATATGGTTTGATATGCGCCGCTTCCAATACCGGCAGGGTTTTCTCTCCGGTGATGGCACACCGCCGGTTGTAAGCCGTTGTTACCATTGCACGGAATGCGCCCTGACCGATCCTTGCACGAATTTCATAGGTACTCCCATATTGAACCTCCGGCTCATGAAATACCAATTCACCTTCTCTCTTTTTCAGATCACCCAGCCACTCCCGGACCTGTTGCCAGACCCTTGCTCCGATCTGTTCACCCGTACTGTATGATTTGCCCTTCACAATATTTTTGCTCCAGTTCTCCGGAATTGGAATCCAGTCTTCACGATCAAAAAAGAAGGGTTCCGTTAGAATCGAGCAGCCGATAGTTGGATTTAAACCGTCACCTTCTCTGAATTTCATGATCGAAGACCTGAACCCGTCATACGTAGCTGCACCGTTTTTGATCTCAAAAGCATCCCAGGCAAGTGACAGCGGCAGAAACAGATGCTTCACAAAAAAACCTCCGCCCACGATATAATCATACGGGCTGTGAAGTTTAAACAAAAATGGCGCTCCCTCTTCAATCACTTTGAAATTCGACTTATCCCTCGGACGCCAAAAGTTTACCTCGTCCGGCCGGTGGCGAGCCAGGAAGTGAAACCAGGAATCATCTGTGACGCCGATGTAGAATTGCATGGATTGAAAATTACTTTAACTAAACGCTAACTTCAATATTAATCAGATTTCTGACCGGAGTATACAAATCAACTTCAATTTCTGCATTTGGTGCATCAATACTCACAATTAAACTATAGCGAACCTGTTGATTATATCTTTCCAGTTTTTTTCTTGTTTTCCACCATCCTCCAACTGGAAAAACTGCGATTTTGTTTTTTGTAGCAAGATCAGGCCCATTTGTATATAACCAGTCTCTATGTACAGAACCTTTATCTCTTACCTCAGGACCCAAAATCCAATCCTCTGAATCTGCCTTCTCATATTCATCATCACGAGCAAGTTTATTAACTCTAGCAGCAAAAGCGGTAGCTGATTCATTCGGTCTGCTCATTTTAAATCTCAAGCCTACCGATTGATAAGAATAACTCTGACTATACTCTTTTTTTCCTGGATTTGGTTCGATGAAGTAAGAGAGGGTGACATTAACACGAATCTCTTCTTCGAATAAGCTGTTCAAAGCTTCTACAGGCCAAGGTAATTCATATAAATGATATTGATTAATTTTCGGCTCATTTGATTCCTCTCTGATATAAGGCTGGATAGTCCTTTCCGATATTAATGTCAGGCGATCACTTGCACTATATTGTGCTCTTGCCAAATCTGGTACTCCATAACCGTAAGTTCGAATCAACTTTCTTTTTTCTTCGACATTATTAAGGCCATTTCCTCTTTTCATGACATCATTCCATTCAGAGGAATGAATAACTAAACCACGAATTGTTTCCGGCCAATAATCACGGTACTCAGAATATAGCTCTGCAGCAAACTTTGAAGCTAAAGCAGTTGCAGCACTTGTAGCGTGATTGTCTGAAAAGGGATGCCGTTGAAAATCAGCCCCAACAGAGAGCAATCTCAATGAATCAGGTTCTATCAACCCTTGTGAACTTATCCCCAGATTTCCTCCTTCAAAGACTACATCTGGTTTGTTTGCCCATTTTTTATCTAAATGAACCCCAGTCGTACTAAATGGAGAAAGGCTACCTCTGGTAGCAAGCGGAAAGCTGTCCGGGTGCTTTTCCTGATCTATTTGGCCCTTTTCTGTATAGGCTGCAATTGTTAAGGCATTAAATGCTTGGGAAGGGTCATTGATGAGAGTTTGCATATTCTTAGTAGGATACTCCCGATAATTATCGAGCCATGCATTACCTGCAGAAACTAAAAAAAGTGACTTCTCATTTGGTTCTTCAACATCACCGTAAACTATCTGATCAACTGCAGATGACCAAGATGAAGGCTCTCCCTTATGATCATGATCTTTTGAAGAAACGGCCATGCAGTAAACCCTATTATTATCTGGATTTAGTACTACTGGTTGATTTGTCGCTTCAATGGTTATAGCTCCATATAACTTCTCATCATTAGGATCATCCGGATTAATGATTTTAACCGATTCCAGTTTATGGAAAAGCTGTATCTGTTCATCACCTGTTAAATATTCCGTCAAGTCACCATATAGTACATTTCCAGCCATTTGAGTCCCATGGCCTCTTTGATAAGAGTCCGCATTATCCCAATCCGGTTTTATTTTATGCAAATCACGATCTGACAGAAAAGGAGCGAGAAGCGGATGTCCTCGATTAACCCCGCTATCTAATACGCATACAAAAACACTTTCTTCATTTGTATGATCTTCTATTCTATACTGTAAATTCTCAAGCCAATCATCTGAGTCTTCCAATTCCTCTTTTAGAAAAAACTCAGCTGTTTCTTTTGGCTTTCTAAGCTCAGATAGTATATCACTATAAAGCAAAGAACGAGAAAGTTGATCTGAAGTACCTTTTGCTAAGATTATAATATGTTCTGGAAAAAGAATCCTTCTATTACCTACATCAGCACCAACTTCTTGCAAAAGCTCCCTGACCTGCTCATCCTCTTTTTCATCCGAATTAATATCGTCTCTTCTTAACCAAATTTCCCACCATACATTATCATCTTCATCCGGAAAGGGATCAATCGGTTCGGTCCAAAAACATTCAAGGGTAGCAGCCCTGATAGATGCTATATTTGCAAGAAGAGGTTGGTTTTTCGGCTTTCCTGTCTTTGTATCTTCATTAATGAATTGTTCAATTTTATCTAAAAACTTCGACACTCCTTTTTTATTGATGTAGATACCAATCTTTTGGATTTCTTTGACTTCCCCATCAATTAATCTTTTTTCAGTCCTGCTGTAGCTTAGCTTATAATGACCATATCCATTGTCAAAACTATCCGTTTTAAAATAATAACCTGGCTCTGATTCAAACTCTAGATAAATGATATCCTCGTTGAATAGATCTTCATTTTCTTCTTTAGCTCGGTTCTCAAACTCAGTTACCGCATTTGTAAACTGTCTTTGCACAGAGGCTCCATGTGTTCTTCTTACTCTTTGGACAACCTGAAACTTTGAGCCGCCACCCCTAGGATTTTCAAAATTCTCCGAAGTAAAAAAACGTTCGAATATTAGATGTGGATAATGTTCATCAGCCATGCATTAAGATTGATTCAAGGTTTGCCGTCTCTCAATAAATTGTTCTATTAAATCGGTAGAAATTTTATCATTCCCAGAAATAATCATCTCTTTCAAAGCTTCATCACAAGCTCTTGTAACATCTGCAAAATTTAAACCCACTGCTTTTTCCGCGAGTTTATGAAATTCTTTTTTACTAATACCTTTATGATGCTTCAAATTTCTTTGCAAAAGTGTTGCAATCTCTTCCTTATCGGGCAACGGATACTCTATAATATCATCAAATCGTCGGAAGAGTGCTTTATCCAGTGATTCCTGCATATTAGTTGCCGCAATAATGAGGCTGTTTGACCGGTCTTTTTCTATAAAAAGTAAAAAGCTATTGAGAACCCGCTTGATCTCTCCCACATCGTTTCCGTACGAGCGGTGCGATCCGATGCTGTCAAATTCATCGAACAGAAATACACCACGCCGGGTATTCATAAAGGTGAAAATTTGTTTGAGCTTGGCAATGGTTTCTCCCATATAGCGGCTTATTAATCCATCGAGACGGATAGAAAATAGAGGAATGGCCAGTTCGGATGCAAGGGCCTCGGCTGTCATGGTTTTCCCGCATCCCGGTGGGCCGGTCAGCAACAGCTTGCGGCGGGGCATCAGGTTGTATTGACGCAGTTCGTTGAACTTTTGTTGTTCTTTAATGATTCGCTTTAGCGTATCCCTTACGGACGGAACCAGTACCATATCGTTCAATTTGTAGGTATGAGGCACCAATTCAACCAAATCCTGTATCTCTCGTAACTCCCTGGAAACCGGATGCTGCAGCACATTTGTAACTGCAGATGAGTTCCGCTCGGATTTTGTCTCCTCTACAAGCTTTTTCAGCTCCTCAGCCACTTTCGTATGCCCCTTACGGGCTTCTGATGCTGCAATTTGCATAGCAATAGAGTAAAACTTAGCCTCATCGTTTTCGGCAAAGCTTTTGATCAGGTGTTTTATTTTTTCTGCTGCAGCCATGATTTATTTCATCTTTTAAATGGAAGATATTAAAATCGGTGACAACTTGCGTCACCGGCAATATTAATCTATCATCTACTCATTAATTTAATCCAAAGAGAATATCAGCGGCCGGACAGGTAAAAACATATCCACTTATTTTTTTATATAGTCTCAGGCCCATTTATACTTTTCCATGTATTTTTGAACGATTGATCAAGATTTTAATGAGGCGAAATGTATTTCAAATAACTTATAAAGTCAGGAGTAGTTAGATCTTTGACTAGAATTATTCACAGACCAATATCGAAATAGGCATATATATGAAAGATTCCTGCTGATTATTTGAAATCTATATATTATTCAATAAATCGCTTATTGATATTCATAACATCAAATAATCATGACAAAAAATGAACTACGAATTACTTTCCGATTTAGATGACTATCAAATATTAGAGGGCATGACAGCATATTTTGATAATGCAAAAGACTTATTCGAAACAGGAGAAAATCTTGCAATACAACAAAAATATGGTATAGCAACCGCTTTAACAATTTTTTCCATTGAAGAGTTAATTAAATCATATGCTACTTTTTTATTTTATACAGGTGTAAAAGATGAAGAGATTATTGATCTGACTTTTAAAGGAGGGAATATCCATAAAAAACGCCTAAAAATCGCTTTTGCAAATGCAGCTCTGATAGACTTTTTTAATGAAGTTAATTTGGAAGATATTTTTAATAAAGTAACAAAAATAAAGAATTTAGAAACTGATCCTGATATTAATAATTTTGATCAACTTATGGAATGGATTGAAGATTTTGTTCCAAAAATTGGTCCAGATATAATTACTGAATTGTTACAGAAACATGAAAGTGTTGAATCAAAGTTAGAGAATCAATTAAATGATCATTCAAACTGGTTTCTTCATGCGCAAAAAATTAAAGAAAAGGGAATCTATGTTGATTTTATTAGTAGCAAATGGTCAACTCCTCAAAAGTTGAATAAAGAAGAGTTCGAAAGAGCTCAAAGACATGCTAATGAGATATTTGTAAAAGTAGGTTATCCCATAAAAAAAATGATAGACAGTGGTGAACATGAAAGGAGGGTTTTGAGACATCTTTTCAAGTTAATTATGGGAATAAAATAGTCCATAAATATTCAAATATTCCAGGCTGTGCCAGAGTGAGCTAATGAACTGGGGTAAAACCAAGATCAATACCGACATTCAAATTTGAAATTTATAAGCTAAATGTTTTTCAGTAACAACTCTCTATCAATAATAATCCTAAATTTCGTCAGGTCTCTCAGACGCCAAAAATTCACCTTATTCGACCAGTGTAAGGTAAGTAAATGAGTACAGAAATCATATGCAACACTGATGTATGATTTCACTTTAGTTTGCAGTCAGTAACTTTATAACTTCTTTATTTCCGATCAGTTTTGCAGCATCAATTGAATTATAACCCTTGTTATTTTGGATATAAGGATTAGCACCTTGCTGTAATAGTAGGCGAATCATTTCAGAATTGTTAATAAACACTGCATGTGTCAATGCTGTGTTTCCCAAAATATCATCTTTTTGGTTTACATTTCTAATTTGCTGTATAATTTTTTTAACAGCAGCTACTTTACCATTCTTTACCGCATGAAAGAAAGCTTTTATGGTTTGCCTTTCAGATTCTTTTCGATTGATAAGCTTATTTATTTTTCGGAGAATTTGCTTCTTTTGGTTAAAATCTGCTTTATTCCAGACTTTATTGAATTCCTGTTCAAATCTATTTAGTTCCATAATTATCTCCTATTTATGATATGTAGTAATGATAACCCCATCATGACTTTCAATAATGACCTTGCCGTCTAGTTTTTCAACTTTATGTATCAGGTGCTTAAGTCTTGCAATGATTTTATTCTTTGTGCTACCATGAATTACATAGGCCTTTGCATCTCCGATTACATCCTGAGCTATCCCATAATTCATGATTAACTCTATCTCTGATACGGGAATGCTTCTCTGTTGGCTTCTGATTTTTGCGTGATTTGTAATATTCATATCTGGTTACATTTTGATTAAGTGTTCTGAGAGAAGTCATCAGGATCAATAGGAGTACCCTTATTTAATTCATTATCAATAGCCATAGATACATTTTCTGCTATCTGACTTACAAGACCCCATCTTTCAAGAATTGGATCATCATCATTTAGCAAACTTTTCAAATCCTTATGAGCCTTATCCATTTCTATTATTGCTTTATTGATAATCTCTTTTGCTTTGGCATGGCTCGCCATTCCTGTTTTGATTTGATCATATATTTTCCTGAGTGCAATTTCAAGGACTGTATCTCTTGAAAAGACTTGGTCTTTTACAATACTATTCAATTTTTCGAGTGCTCCTTTACTGATAACCTTTGTTTTAGGAATCTTTTGTTCTGTAAACTCCTGAATTTCACTTCTAACAACTTTAATTGTGTCTTGTAATAGTTCATCATCATTAAGAATCAAAGAAAAAATCTCCTTTTGAGTTACACCAAAACTTTCTGTTAAATAATCCAGCATATCGTAAGCCTCAGCGGTCAACTGAAATGTTGTCCGTTCTGATTTCAATAAACTTAAATTTTTAACTGATTTGTTTTGTGCCATATTTGCTTGGTTATTTTAATTACTTATATAATATATTTCAATAAAATAACAATTACAAATAGTAATACTTTAAAATTAGTAATATACAACAAGTAACTACTCTATTATCCATATTTAAAATCAAATAGATGTTTCAAAGGATTGAATCCCACTCTTCAATTTCATATCGTAATAATCACATCAAAAATAGTACAAACCTGAAAAATTACATCTGTGCATGACGGACAAACAAAAGCTGAACCAAAAGCTTTGGAATATAGCTGATACTCTTCGGGGCAAAATGGGTGCAGACGAATTCAGGGACTATATCCTTGGGTTCATTTTCTACAAGTATTTGAGTGAAAAAATGCTACGGTACGCCAATAAGATCCTGGAACCGGATAACATGACCTATCATGATATCAACCTGAATACCAAAGAGGGCCAGCGGTATCTGGAAGCGGTGAAAGAAAACTCTATTGATGACCTTGGCTATTTCCTGGAACCAGGTGAGTTGTTTAGTACCCTGGTGATGAGGGGTAATGGAAACGGTAAGGCCAAATTCATTCTCGATGACCTGCAAAAGGTTCTGATTGATATTGAACAAAGCACTATGGGCACTGACAGCGAGGAGGATTTTGAAAACCTGTTTGAAGATATGGACCTCGACAGCAGTAAGTTGGGTAAAACTCCCGAGGACCGAAACGAGATTATCCTGAAGGTGATGGAGAAACTTGACGAGATCGATTTTAAACTCGATGATTCTGAAAATGATGTATTGGGTGATGCTTATGAATACCTGATCGGAAAATTTGCCAGCGGTGCGGGAAAAAAGGCTGGTGAGTTTTATACGCCACAGGAAGTAAGTTCCGTGTTAGCCAAGCTTGTTACGACTGGAAAAGATCGGCTCAGAAATGTGTACGATCCTACTTGTGGTTCCGGATCATTGCTGCTGCGAGTAGCCCGTGAAGTGAAAGAAGTGGGTGAGTTCTTTGGGCAAGAAAGTAACCCGACTACCTATAACCTCTGCCGGATGAACATGATTATGCACGATGTGCACTACAGTCGGTTTGATATTAAAAATGAGGATACGCTGGAACGCCCTCAGCATATTGATAATAAATTTGAAGCCGTGGTGGCCAATCCCCCATTTTCAGCTAAGTGGAGCGCTGATCCGCTGAAGATGAATGACGACCGTTTTTCTGCTTATGGAAAACTGGCTCCCAAGAGCCGGGCTGATTTTGCCTTTGTGCAGCACATGATCCATCAAATGGATGATAACGGGGCTATGGCTTGTATTCTTCCGCATGGTGTCTTATTCAGAAGTGGTGGTGAAGGTATCATACGTGAACATATTATTAAGGAACTAAATTACCTGGATGCCGTGATTGGATTGCCTACCAATATCTTTTTTGGCACCTCTATTCCCACCTGCATTCTGGTGCTGAGGAAACAGCGTACCCATCCAGAACATGTGCTTTTTATTGATGCGAGTGAGCATTACGAGAAAGTCTCCACCCAGCATAAACTTCGACCTGAAGACATTGCCAAGATCATTGATACCTATAAAGAATATGTAAATGGCGATTGGGAAGAAGCCTACACCGGAGAGTTGGAAGAAAAGTACAGCTACATTACCAACCGGGCTGAAATTGCTGATAACGATTACAACCTTAACATTCCCCGCTATGTGGATACCTTTGAGGAAGAGGAGCCGGTGGACTTGGAAGCCGTAGCCAAAGAACTGAAAACCTTGGATAATGAAATGCAGGAAACTGATGCAACCATTGCCAAATACTGCAAAGATTTAAGGATTGAGGTTCCATTTTAAAATGAAAAAAATAAAAACGAAAATTCCACAAATACGATTTCCCAAATTTGAAGATGATTGGGTAAAAAAAAATCTCAGTGATATATGTAATTACAAAAACGGGAAAGCCCATGAACAAGAAATTGATTCTGAAGGTGATTTTATTGTTGTAAACTCAAAATTCATCTCTTCTAAAGGTACAGTTCGAAAATATACCGATGAACAGATATGCCCACTTTATGAAGGAGATGTAGTAATGGTGTTGAGCGATGTCCCAAATGGAAAGGCATTAGCTAAATGTTATTACATAGAAGCAAATAATAAATTTACACTTAACCAACGAATTTGTGCTTTAAAATCAGACAAGTTAAACAATAAATTTCTTTACTATAGAATTGACAGAAACAGATACTTCTTAATGTTTGATTCTGGTGTCGGTCAAACAAATCTTAGAAAAACTGATGTACTAGATTGTCCTCTATATATACCACCCTCAATTGAGGAACAAGAAAAAATAGCCGATTTCCTTTCTTCCGCAGACCAGAAAATTCAGCAGTTAAGGCGAAAGAAGGAGCTACTGGAGGAGTACAAAAAAGGCGTAATGCAAAAGCTCTTTACCCGGGAAATTCGATTTAAAGATGAGAATGGGGAGGATTATCCTGATTGGGAAGAATACAACGTCGGTAAAATTTTAAAACTGTTTGTAACCAATTCTTTTTCAAGAAATGATCTAACGTATGAATCTGGCGAGGTTAAGAACATCCATTATGGAGATATTCACTCTGAATTTAAAATGGGATTTAAGGTCAATGAAGAAACGGTTCCATATATCGTTGAAGAAAAGAAACTGTCAAAATACGATGAAGATCAGTATGTAAAACCTGGTGACCTAATTGTAGCCGATGCTTCTGAAGATTATGTGGACATTGGTAAAGCTATCGAAGTATTGGAAACAGGTGATGAAAGAATTCTGGCTGGACTTCATACTATTCACGCTCGAGACAAAAAACCGTTAACCGTTGTTGGTTTTAAGGGTTATCTATTTAGAAGTGAAGCAGTAAGGAAACAACTCAAAAGAGTCTCACAGGGAGCTTCGGTATTGGGGATTTCCAAAGGAAATTTTAAAGAGATCAATGTTAAACTACCCTGTCAGGCTGAACAGCAAAAAATTGTAGAATTCCTGCAAAACATCGACAAAAACATTACACTTGTTGAGTCCAAAATCGAAAAATTTCAAATCTTTAAGAAAGGCTTACTTCAAAAAATGTTTGTTTAAGCGGGGAAACTATGTTTCAAATAGATCGAGAAAAAAACGACTTAATAAAACTTGATCCCAGACAATTTCAGGAACTGGGTTTTAAGGAGCGAGAGCATTTACAGGAATGGATTGAAAAAAACCCGGAAGTTCTTGATCCTGACATTCTTATCATACAAAAAGAATATGATGGTTTTAACGATACGCGGGAGCGACTCGATCTATTAGCCATTGATAAAAGCGGAGGATTGGTTGTAATAGAAAACAAATTGGATGACAGTGGACGAAATGTCATTTGGCAGGCTCTAAAATACGCCTCCTATTGTTCAACGTTAACCACCGCACAAATAATTAAGATCTTTCAAGAATATCTGGACCAAAAAGGCACAGATGAAGATGCCAAAGAAGTTCTGTTGGAATTCCTCGAACTCGATGATGAAGAGCAGTTACTCCTTAACGATGTGGATCAACGGTTGATTTTTGTAGCCAATAATTTCCGTAAAGAAGTAACTTCAACTGTACTTTGGCTGTTAGATCATGACATTAATGTACAGTGCTTCAGAGCAACTCCTTACAGCCGTGGTGAAGATATGTTCCTGCAAATTGAGCAGATCATACCCCTTCCGGAAACAGAGGAATTTATCATCGATGCACGCGAGAAAGAGCGTGAAGAAAAGTCTAAGAGCAAGGTTGTAGCCGAGAGAAACGCCAAATTGATAGATTTCTGGGGTCAGTTAAAAGCAGAACTCCATCGGAGAAATTTTGATCTTTTAGACCGTGTAACCCCAAAGCCCTATTTCAGCATTGGTTCCTGGATAGGTAAAGGCAAATTTGCTTTCTGCATTGGAAGAAACTCTCTAAGAGTTGAGCTTTATTGTCAGGACGACAAAGACAAAAAGCTCTTTGATGCAATGCGCAATGAAAAAGAAGAGATTGAAAAAGCTTTTCCAAAAGAGATTATCTGGGAAAGATTGGAAGGAAAAAAAGCCACTCGAATAAAACATGAAGTTCAATTTACAGAACTGAATCCAGAGTATGATACATTTTATGACCGGGATGCTTGGGATATTTGGATTGAATGGTATGCAGATGGCATGATTGAATTTTACAATGCACTTTTACCCTTCTGGAAAGAGGTTAAATAATGAGCCGACAATCCGAACATATCCTCGAGCAAGAACTGGTTAAGCAATTAACCGGTTTGGGCTATGAGTATGTGAAGATCAATGATTCAGAGGAATTGCTCGCTAATCTCAAACAGCAATTAGAGCATTTCAACGGCCACTCCTACACCGATCAGGAATTCAATCAGATCTTGAATCACCTGTCAAAGGGCAATGTGTTTGAAAAAGCCAAAACCCTGCGGGATCGTTTTGCTTTAAAACGGGAAGATGAACAAACACTGTACGTTCGTTTTTTTAACAGTGAAGACTGGACGCAAAACCAGTTCCAGGTAACGCATCAGGTCACCGCAGAAGGCACCTATAAAACCCGGTACGATGTTACGCTACTGGTAAACGGTCTTCCCCTTCTTCAAATCGAACTCAAACGCCGGGGACTTGAACTTAAAGAAGCTTTCAATCAGATCAACCGCTATCAGCGGCATTCCTTTTGGAGTGACTCTGCCCTATTCCAATACGTTCAGATCTTTGTGATCAGTAATGGCGTAAACACCAAGTATTACGCCAACAACCGGAAGCAGTCGTTCAAGCAAACCTTTTTCTGGGCCGATGAGAAGAACAACAACATCACCAAGCTCGAGAAATTTACCGATGCATTTCTAAACAAAGATCACCTCGGTAAAATGATCGCTAAATACATGGTGATGAACGAGACCTTCCGCATTCTGATGGTCCTTCGCCCCTATCAGTATTATGCCGTGGAAGCCATCATCGATCAGGTCAAGAATTCCGAGAAAAACGGCTACATCTGGCACACCACCGGTTCCGGTAAAACCTTGACCTCTTTTAAAGCCAGTCAGGTGATCATGAACCAGCCGGAGATCCACAAAGTGGTATTTGTGGTCGACCGTAAAGACCTGGATTATCAAACGGCCAACGAGTTCAATGCCTTCAAAAAAGGCAGCATCGACATGACCGAGAATACCAAGGGGCTGGTCGATCAGCTCAAGGATGTCAACAACAAACTGATCGTAACCACGATCCAGAAGCTGAACTTTGCTATCAAGCGCAAGCGGTATCAAAAACAGATCGAATACCTGCGGGATGAAAAGATCGTATTCATCTTTGACGAATGTCACCGCAGTCAGTTTGGCGATACCCACCAAAGAATTACCAATTTCTTCAATGACTGTCAGCTTTTTGGCTTCACCGGAACACCCATCTTTGCTGACAACGCCATTAAAAATGAATTAGGCAAACGTACTACCAAAGACCTGTTCGATGAATGCCTGCACAAGTATGTGATCACCGATGCTATCAGGGATAAGAATGTACTCAAGTTCGCCCTTGAATATTACAGTACGATAAAACGGAAGCCTAAAATGGTGGGTGATATCAATGTAGAAGATATTGATCGCGCAGAAGCAATGAGTGATCCCGTACGATTAAATAATATTGCTGATTTTATTATTGCCCAGCATGACCGAAAAACGCATAACAAAGCTTACACAGCTATCTTTACCGTAAGCGGTATCGATGAGCTTATTGTTTACTATGACCTCTTTAAAGAAAAAAAGGAAGCTGGCGACCACGATCTACGAATAGCTACGATCTTTTCTTTTGAAACGAATGAAGATGATTTCGATGCCACCGGGGAGCTGCCTGATATCAGCTTAGCCGCTGAACCAGAGTCACAGTATCAAACCTCCCACTCCCGTGAAAAGCTGGATGAGTACATTGACGATTACAATCAAATGTTCGGCACCAACTTTTCCACCCGTGACATGCAGTCCTATGAAAATTATTACAAGGATATCAGCAAGCGTATTAAAGAACGGGAAAAAGAGAGCTTCCAGGACAAAGACCGGGTCGATATTCTGTTGGTAGTCAATATGTTTCTGACCGGCTTTGATGCAAAAAAGGTCAATACACTTTATGTAGATAAGAATCTAAGATTCCACGGGCTCATTCAGGCCTATTCAAGAACCAACCGAGTCATCAATGAGCAAAAATCACAGGGCAATATTCTTTGCTTCAGAAATCTAAAAGAACGTACCGATGAGGCCCTAACTCTTTTTTCAAACAAAGATGCCAAGGAGGAGATCTTTGTTCCTGAATACGAAGAGATCGTGGAGCGATTCAACAGTGCCTTTATCGAAATGCTTCAAATAGCTCCCACGGTTAAAAGTGTGGACAACCTTATCTCAGAAGATGATCAGCTTGCATTCATCAAGGCGTTCCGGGATTTGATGAGGATACACAACGTTCTTAAAACCTTTGCGGACTTTGAGTGGGATGATCTGTCCATGGAAGAGCAACAGTTCGAAGATTACAAGAGTAAATACCTCGATCTGCATGAAATGGTGAAACATGATCACCAAAAAGAAAAAGTATCCATCCTTGAGGATGTTGATTTTGAACTGGAACTGATTCACCGCGATGAGATTAATGTGGCTTACATCCTCAAGCTTATCGCCAAGATGAAACATGCAGAGGGCTCAGACAAATATAAACAGAAGAAAGCCATCCTCGATATCATTGCCGGAGATGTGGAACTCCGCAGCAAACGGGAGCTCATCGAGAAGTTCATTGAAGAACAGCTTCCCAAAATCGATGATGTGGATGCCATCAAGGATGAATTCGACAAATACTGGCAGGAACAAAAGATACTGGCCCTCAATAAGATCTGCGAAGAGGAAAACCTCGATAAAAAGCAGTTCAAAAACCTGATCGATACCTACGTATTCACTGGTAAAAAGCCACTTAAAGATGACGTATTCAAATGCCTCGAAAACCGCCCCAGCGTACTACATGCCCACCAAATCGGGGAACGTATCATCACTAAGATGGATGAGTTTGTGGACGTGTTTGTGGATGAGATGGTGGCTTAGGTTTAAATCCATTTACTCATGCTTATCTATCTCTTTATTGAGCTTCTTCCAATGATTCTTTAGTTGTCCCCTGATATCTGAATTATTGAATATTTTTTCAGCTAATCGAACATAGGTGATAAAGTTGCCCCAATTGTATTTATAACTGATTGACCATTTGGTCTCATCATTTTTATCTCTCTTATAAATTTGTCTTCGGCCCGCACCTAAATGAGAAAATCTTTTAAATAGCTTTCTTTTGTAAATATTGTCGTCTTTACTTTTCCCAAAATTTGCAAAAAATGCACTTCTTCGTACGGACCTTTTCATATTTCTATAGAATTTAGAAATACTTGAAGATTTGATTAAAGCTCTTTTTCCATCAAACTCAAAACCCAAATATTCCAGGTTTGTATTAGGATACCATATACCAGACTTTGGCATCCATTCAGAACAGTCAAAACCAGTATCATTCTTTTTGAATCTAAATTTTCTGGTTTTCTCAGGTTGTATTTTCAATTTAGAACGATCTATAAGTTCCATTGCGTCTTCCTCAAGTTTCTCAGAATCTTCAGGACTACAAATGATTATCATATCATCCGAATATCTTCGATAAACACCTCCTATTTTTTTAAGCTCCTGATTCATCAAATGATCGAAATTTATCATATATATATTTGCAAGCATAGCGCTTAGTGGTGTCCCTTGTGGAATCCCCATTTTTCGAAATTTTCCTGGAATCTTTTTTCCTATCTTGGAACGCTTTTCTAAAGTTGATTCATTAACCAACCCTTTATCTTTAATTCTATCTTTAAATTCCTGCTTAAAACAATATGCAATAGCATTTTTTTCATTTAAGTACCTTGACCTACTTATTTTCTTTCTTTTCAATGAACCGTTAGCCATTTGAACAATTATATCATTATGGAATTCATTAAATAGTTGATTCTCGTTGACAAATGAGTATCTGGTAAGATTTTTATAAAGATTATAGTGATCCGCTCTTAGGTTCTTTTTGGCACCAATCAGATCGTACCATCTCTTTTTTAAGATCTTATGATCTAAAGAATCAAAAAAGCTCTTAATGTCTAGAGTAATTACATCAACTTCACATTCACCCCAATTCTTTATGAAATCAAAAGCTTCTTTAGCAAAATCAATATTACATTTATTCCTTTTTTCTTCTTTGGCAGGTATCCTTCTGTAAGCGGTAACACAATCTTCTATCCCTAATTCCTGCAATTTTGATTCATAGGGTTGTCTGAGAAGCTCTGAATAGTAACTGTAAATTTGGGAGTCCAAGTGACTGGCGTAGTATATATGTCTCGTTTTTGTACTCCTTACCCTCTTCTTTGAGCGAGTTCCATCCGAGTGAATATCTCTTCTAAACTTTTTCTTTTCAATCTTCCTATATATAAATGGGAGAAAAGAGTGCGAGGCAATTTTTTTAGGGTCCTGAACATATTTTTCTACCCAATCTCTATCTCTTTGTCTTAAAGGTAATCCAATGTGCTGGTATGACTTTGGTTTAAACCAATCTTTCTCTCTTCTATAGGGCTTTTTTTCCATAATAAAACAACAAGTAGTATCGGGGCTCGCTTTTAATGCCAAAGCATTGATTCATACATGCTAACACGATACTCTCACAGAGTATCGCCCCTCTTTCTAGGATAATTATATTTGTAACTTTAAACATAATGAAGTTAATCACTATGGCTACATCGTTTATCACACTGATACACAGCGCTATTCCGATGATGGAATGCATACTGTCGCAAGATTTCTCTTGCATTTCAGTAATGAAACGACTCTACTAACATGTTTTTTAGTAGACATTTTACATTAACAAACGTAATGAATCAGCTTCTACTACTTGTTGCTACCTAAACGTAATGAATCCTTAAGTTTAGACCAAGCAATATTTTATTTTGGTAATATTTTACTTTTTATGGATTCCCAATGCTGATAAATCATCACCATCGCCAAGGTATCCAATTCACAATAACGCAGTAAAGCTTCAAATACCCTTCTCCGCTCTTCCTCCGGCACATCATCAAACTGCATGCGTGCCCAGGCCATCATGGCGGTTCCGCCTTCGGTAATTCGTTCGCCTGATTCCAGTTCAATTTCTACATCCTCGGATTCATTAGGAATACAATAACCTACCGGTTCAAGCAGTTTATAGGGATTGATCACCATTCCATTTTCATCAGTTTGATATAGTACTTTGTCTTTCAGGCTTAAACCGGAATAAGGTTTGGTGTAGATCTCTTTAAGGTTATCACTTTCATTCAGGACGGCCGGTAATACATCTTTGATGCTGTTGGAACCGCCCATGTGCACCGAGTAGTAATACTTCAGCACCAATCGTTGTTGGTCAATGAGTTCTCTTGGCGCTTCTTTGGTTACCAGCGTATCGATCCAGGAAATCAGTTCTTCGCGGTCCGGCTCATCGGAATCCAAAAGGCGTCTTTTGACATCATTAAGAGTGGTTTTTTCGTAATGATGAAACATGAACACACTGCCTTCATCCTGCTCCAGAACTTTCTTGAGTTCACGTACAAAATCAAATCCTGGATAAGCCCCTTTTCGCTTATATACCCACTCAGCTGCATGTTCTACTCTCCCATCCTCATATACATTATGTATTGAAAACTGAAAGGGAACCTTTTTGTATGGATAACATCCCTTATGAAACGGAATGGCCGGAGAAATTCCCTCAAAGTCGATAAAGTGAAGCGGGTAGGTCCAGCTATCCATCTCGTGAAACAGTCCAGGTAGAATGACTTCGCTATCATCATGGCGACCGGTCATTTTCATGACCTGTACCAGTTGCCGTTGTTTGCGTCCATCATTCCAAATGGGCTGTTGATAGAGCGTTTTCTCATTTGCTCCAATATACTTGGGAGTAATCTCCTCCATGAGATAGATATCATCATCCATATACTTCTTGGAATTGGCATACCAAACGTCAAAGGCATGCGGTTTAGACAGATCTTCCTCACTCCAGTTCAGCGCTTCTTTCCAGCACTCATTAAACCCAGCATTCTTGCCGTTCAGCTTATCAGCTTTCACCCGATGCTCGCAATTTCGGCATTTGACTCCTATGGTCACCGGATATTTTTTGTCTTCCCGAATAAGCTCACACAACCCCTCGATCCATTGGTCAAATCCTTTAGCTTCCAGATCGTTTTCAGGTTCCCGAGCTTTACCGTTAAAAATAAGTGTAACCTCATCCGAAACATCAATGCTGGTCATGATCGGATCGCCCAACTCAATATTCGATCGGTTTTCAGTCAACTTGACTTCACTCCGGCCTTCCTCATTCTCAACGATCTTAAAATATTGATGCAGTCCGTCCACACTGGTTGGAACGCCTTTATCAATAAGCATAAGATAAGGTCGAACATTGAATTCAGGATAGGTCTTTTGCATCACCCACGTTTGAAAAGCTACATCGTAGAGATACTTGTGCCAATTCTTATTCATGGTTCCATTTCTATTGTAGAATCCTTTCTCCTCATCCCAGGATTTTGATTTTACCTCTATAAGTTTGATTTCGTTGCCTTCTTTAACAAGAATATCAACCAAGGCATACGTCAATCTATGCTGGATAGCTGCTTCATAAATAATAATGACCTCATCTTGTTGAAGCAGCTCTTGAGTCTGCTCAATGGAAACGGATTTATCCCTGGAATACGGGATCTCAACACCACCGAAATAGTACAACTTGGCCAGTTCTCCTACCTGAATACCTCCCTCAGCCAATGCCTTCAGAAAATCATTATCGTCCTGTGAGGTGGCATACTTGTCCTCATGGTTTTTATAGAAGAGCTTGGTGGGGCACTCCAGACAGTGGGTAAACTTGGATTTGGTTAGGAATTTATTCATTTCATACCCAATAATTTCGATTCTCTTATTTTGCTCAATATAACAGATGTTGTGAAATGTGGAAGAGTTAATCACACAACCGCTTCACAAACTTCCAAAACGAAACCACCATCCCCGGATTCACATCCCGATCCGGAAATCCCTTTTTCCACCATTCGCCAAGAATGATCTCTTCTTTGGCATTTGGTTTTCTTCCTCCACCGTTCCATCCAGAGGTTGGACAATCTCGTGACGGCAAATTAAGGTTCACATCTCCACAGTTCACCTTGAAAAACAGACAGAACGTTTTCCCTTCTCTGCGCCGTGCATTCACCTGGTCGTAATCCACCTCGGTTCAATATCTTCATCTCTTCGTTCTGCGGTACCAATTTTTATGGTAATCATATCAATTCCTCTGATTTTATTTAATGATTACACCTAAAATAGAAGGGAGAGTGACTACGTATTGTCAGTCCCAATATATTATGTACTTCCAGTCTCGGAAAAGATCGAGAATGATTTATTAAAGAACAGCATCAACTAAATCGGTTATTCACGAATTTCTAAAAAATCAATTACGAAATTATCAATTTACTAAACAAATGGTCTTAATTGAGTATTTCAAACATCTATGGAATTGCAAGGAATCTCACGGAATTAAATGAGTAATCTGGAACCTGGCTTTTCTGTTTCTCAATTCATTACATCTTTCCGGCAGTTTCTTTTAAAAAAAGTTCTATAAAATCACTGCTAAGCTGCTAATGGCTGCTAAAGATTCATAAAAACCGCCTTTTTGAAGTGTGAGAGGGGATATCCGGGTTAGCAGTTTTTTAAATAAATTGCTAAAATCTGCTAAACGGTGCTAAGAATCTTAGCAGAAGTTAGCAGCTCTTAGCACTCTTTAGCAGTAGAAAATATTTATTGAATGGATGTTTTTGAGTAGTTGAAAGGCGTTTTGTTCTACTTTTTAGCAGTTAGCAGGTTTTTTTTAAAAAAATCGTCCGCTTTTTTACACCAGTAAACGTCCGGCCCTGGTTTGTTCATACTCCTTGATTCGGAAGTGCCGGTGGTCAAGCAGAATATATTTCGCCTGGTAGTTCGAGACCGGGTCAATAACCTAGGTGGCGTAGTGCCCGGCGGCCTGGAAAAACTCGTGAATAGGGTTGTGAAAATTCTGCAAAGTCTGCTCCTTTTTACGTGCATCCAATTTTCACTTCTAACGTCCGATCTTTTTTCTCAGAATGATCTACTATTACGGTGAATCACAAAAAATCTGCTGCACTGTATTGAACCAGGTAATCAGCAAGATATACCGCAACTCATATGATAATTAATAGCAGCAATTAGCGGACAAATCCGGTTGAATCGATTGGCTTTGCAACAGTGCAACATTCTGTGCTAAAGATTCACTTCTGTGCCGCACCTTAACGCATACCGCGGTGCTGTGACCCGTCGACGGAGATACATTCGCCTGTTATCCATTGGGCGCGAGGTGAGGCCACAAACACTGCGACATCAGCTACTTCTTCCGGGGTTCCGAGACGCCCGGCCGGGATGCCTGCTTTTACGCTTTCGTAAAATTCCGGCTGGCTTTCTTTTGTATTAGCCCAGACTCCCCCGGGAAATTCAATTGATCCGGGAGCAATAGCGTTTGCACGAATTCCCTGCTTTGCATGCATAACGCCTAGCTTTTTGGCGTATGCAATGAGCGCTGCCTTTGCGGCGGTGTATCCGTAATCTGGCGCTGGATCACATTCTAATCCTGAAGTAGAAGAAACCAGAATAATGGATCCACCACCTTGTTCGGTCATCCATGGAATGACTTGATTACAAGCATTTACGGCAGCCATCAGGTCAACGTTTAAACTCGCGTTCCAGTCCTCAAGATTCGGCCCAAGAGCTAATGCCGATGCGTTATGAACGAGGACATCGATACTACCTAAAGCCTCTTTCGTTGCTTGTAAAAAAGAAGCCAGGGCTTCCGAATCAGCGATATCACACGTCACTGCATATGCTTTTACCTCAGCCTTACGTAAATCGCGCTCCGTTTCTCGCAGCGCCTCCTCTCCACGTGCACATATAGCTACGTTTGCACCCTCTTCTGCCAATCCAATAGCAATAGAGCGACCGATCCCGCGGCTACCACCGAGGACTACACAGTTACGATTTTCCAGTTTTAGGTTCATGATCAAAGATAGTTTATGAATGATAGTTGAAAGGTTACACGGGCGAAATAAAGCAACTTACCGACCCAGGTGCATAACGGTCTGGCAAATAACCGGCACCGGGATTCGAAACGTAGATTATTTGCATTATCTCTGAATTTACCAGAGAATTTGAAAAAAGCAAGGCGGTGACCGGTTGATTTACTGGTTATGCTACCGGGTCAATCATAATGAGTCCACATTCGAATCACTTTAACGATCCTTTCTTCTTCAAGCACTTGGTAAACCAATCGATACTGGATGTTGATACGCCTGGAGTAAGCTCCCTCTAAATTACCCACAAGTTTTTCATAAGGAGGGTATTCTTCAAAAGGATTCTCCTTAATTATTTCCAGCAGCTCTTTAATCTTTGGCTTTAATCCCGAAGAAGCCGCTTTCCTGGCATCTTTTTTTGCTTGTTTGGTGTAAACGAGTTTGTATTTACTCACCAGTTAAGCTCTTCATCGGTTTCTTCGATAGGGGTCTGCAGCCCTTCAACAATGGATTCCTGCATTCCCGGAATAGAAGACAGATAGAGTGTTTCTTGAATCGAACGCCAGTCATCCTCGCTGATGAGTACAGCATTGGTTCTTTTTCCGGTGATTTGAATTGGTTCATGAGTTTCAGAAGCCTCATCCAGTAGCCGGTAAATTTCTTTACGAGCTTGGGTCGCAGTTAATGTCTTCATGATGTGGTGGGATTAATTATGTTTACAATCTAAACGTACGCTATTCCGTACTTATTGTCAAGCCTTAGCGATGAGACAGCATAACGGTGCGGCAATTCTGCAGCGAGGCTATCAATGCAAAAGTCGAGTAGTCGAACATAACTCGTCTGCATGAAGCCCTTTGTTGTACCCCAATTCAGCGTTTAAACTGTGTATTCTATTAAATCCAGCTTATTAATAAAGCGAAAGTCTTTCGGGTTTTTTGATAGTAAAGGGATTCCGAGAGTCAGAGCCGTAGAAGCAATTAACATATCCGGTAGACATGTTTATGGATTAGACCACTGTGATTTGCGAACCTTCCTAACCCACTCAGTATTATCCTGCATATCTTCCCGATCTTTCCACATACCAAAAAAAGAACTCTCTAAAATGCTTTTCTTAGCTGATTTTTTTGTCTCACCCTTTACATATCGCTCATAAAGAAAATCCACGAAATCCTGAGCTTGCTGCTTTGCCTCAGGAGGTAATTTTTTAATTTTTTTCGAAATTGTTAATTCACTCATAGTAATACTGTTTAGATGTAATCTTTTAAATGAATGCTAAAGATAAGATCAAATTGTTCAGGCTCTTTGAATCTAAACAAATATTCCCCTTGGGTATAACGTTCTTGCGGTTGTTCGGCGTGTTTGGATTATAACTAATGGTAACCAAGCGCAGCACGAACCGCTGGTTATACCTACAGGTTTTAAGTTCGAGATTTCCAGTACTTTTTCTACCTCTTCAATAAAAATATCACCTAAACCAACTACCTGTTCCTCGTAATAATCGGCTGCTAAAAAAAAATTCTCTCCTGGCTTCTGAATGTAATTTAATAGTCACTTTTGAAGACGTTTTCTTGCTTCATTAATGACATCCGAAGCAGAATGAAGGGAAGCTTCGCCCGATTTAAGTGATTCTTTTCTCTTATGGACTTCATCAATCCAGGCCTGTTCAATTTCAGGATCAATTCTGCCATGAATGCTTTGCAGTAATTTATCAACCAAACGCGCTTTATCTTTTTTGTTTAGACTTAGAGCTGAATTTTCAATCTCTTTTAAATCGGTGTTCATATGAAAAGTATTTAGTTTACATGAATGTAATTATTAACGATGAAAACCGGAAGAAATTAGATTTTTTGAGAGAGTGTATAACGGCCTACGGTTTAACCGGCTTGGCCTTGTTGGCAAGTAATGTAATTAAAATTCGGAAACTCTATAAGTCCCCGAATTTTGAACTGGCAAACAGTGGCCAAGTCCGCGTTGAAACCGTTGTTAGCAGGCTGATTGTGATACTAAGTAATAACATTTTAATAAGATTAAAATATTAAATACGAAATGTAGATAAATAATTAACATTTTATTTGAAATTTGATATAATTATTTTAATTTAAAGAAAAATTAGAAGATTTAGCAATAATGAAGTATTTAGCAAACATTTCGCAGGTACAAGCGAAAAAAATTAATAAGCTTATTAAAGAAGGACAGTACGAGAGTATGGCTCAGTTTATATCTGTGGCTGTGGAAAACCAGCTCTATTTAGAGGAATCTGAAGAAATCCAATCGATTAATCAAAGAGATCTAAATGTTGACCAGGGTTTAGATAAAGTAAGTAAGGTAATCGATTTTGATAGGTTGAAATTAAGTAATATTCACTTGGAGCCTGAGTTAGTTACTGATCCAACATTTAATCAGTTAGTTTTAAGTAATGGCGAAAAAAAAGAGGAGAACATATGGCTGTGGGGACAAATAAATAAAATCCTTCCTGTAAAGATAGGTATTAGAGTTTTACTTCTTGAGTTGAAAGAGAGAAAATGGATGGAGTTAGATCATTTTTTGGTGAAAGCAACAAATGAAGCCGCACAGTTTGGCAACTTAATTAGATCATTTGAGGATAAAAATGACAAAAAAAGGGATGAAAAGATATCAGCAGGACTTCCTGATACTACCAATGAAAAGAGTCAAACAAGATATAAATCTCATTTTTTAACTCAAGTCAGGAGAGATGGTTTGCTTAATGGAGCTATGGCCATTCTTAGATTTGCCAATATCAATACGAATGGCAAAAGTGATAAACGATTTATTGGACTGACAAAACATGGATTAAAATTTGCGACACTAAACAACCCCGTATTAGATATGGAGAATTTTGATCTGAGTCTCAGTAAATCTGAGGCTCAGTTTTATCTTGAACATTCTAAAAAACATGTCATTAATGAGCATCAAGCTATCTTGTGGGTTCTTCGAAAGATAAATAATGGTATTAATGAACGAGATGATTTAAATCAAGAGCTAAAAGAAGAATATGGTGATTATTGGGAAGCTTCTGATGCTGTGATTAACACACAGCGTGCTGGATTAATGGCAAGAATGTTTGAACTTGGATTGCTTGACAAGGATAAAAAAGGAATTTATGTAACCTATAAACTTAGTGAATTCGGTAAATCATACTTAAACAAAAACTAGAATATTATGAATAATCAAGAGGTTAAAAATCTTTGTATAAAACTTATGAAAGCTGATTATGAGTATGAAGTGGTGGAAATTCTCAAAGATGCTGGTTTTTGGGATGAGCCAAAATACTGGAGAGATTATGGCGATGTTGAGAACAATTACAGTTCAGCAGGAAATCAAGCCAGCAATCCAGAATCTGCACTTGTTGAAAAGATAACAAATGCGAGAGATGCATTGCTAATGAACGCTTGTTTAGAAAGGGAAATAGATCCAAAAGGTGATGATGCACCTGGAAGTCTTAAGGATGCTGTAGCACAATTCTTTGAAGATAATCCGAATACAGATACCGCAGGACAAGTAAAGGAGTGGGATAATATTAAGAGGACTGAAATAGCTGAAAATATGACTGTAGCTTTAACTGGAGCAATGCCCAGTGAAGGGAATCCTAGTATCATAGTTGCTGACCGCGGTGAAGGTCAAAAGCCTTTGAAAATGCCTTCGACTATACTTTCTCTTCAAGAGTCAATTAAGTTAAGGATTCCTTTCGTACATGGTAAATTTAATATGGGTGGAACAGCAGTTCTAAGATTTTGTGGTAAGAATAATCTTCAATTTGTATTGAGTAAGCGTAATCCAAAAATATTGGAGCTTTGGAATGAAAAGGAGATTGAAAGTGATAATCATTGGGGCTTTACGATAGTTCGGAGAGATTTTCCCGAAGAGGGAAAGAAAAAAGGAGTAAGGGTGAGTTCGGTCTATCGCTATTTGGCACCATTGGGAGACCAAGAAAAATTAAGTAAAAGAAAAGGCGAGATTCTTCACTTTGAATCTGAGGAAATGCCACTTTTCCCTGATGGACAAAATCCATTTGCAAGGTCTTCCGAATATGGCACATTGCTTAAACTTTATCAGTATAAAACAAAAAATAGAACGCATTTCTTTAGAGATGGGGGATTACTTAGACCACTCGATTTGCGAATACCAGAAATTGGATTACCTATTCGCCTCTATGAATGCCGTAGTAATTATAAGGGGAAAAAAAGAAGTTTTGAAACAACTTTAAGTGGTCTTACAGTTAGATTACATGATGACCGAGGTAATAACTTAGAAGAAGGGTTTCCGACTCATCATCCGATCAGAATTAATGGTGAAGATTTAAAGATTTCAGTTTATGCTTTTAAAGAAGGCAAAGCAAGAACTTATCGAAATGCAGATGAGGCAATATTATATACCTTGAATGGGCAAACCCAACATTTTTTACCGGAAAGGTTTTTCATGCGTAAAAAAATTAAAATGGGTTATTTGAAGGATTCATTGCTCGTTATGGTTAATTGCAGTGATTTGAGTAAGTATGCACGAGAAGAATTATTCATGAATAGTAGAGATAGAGTAAGTTCAAGTGACTTGAGCCAAAAAATTGAAGATAATTTAGAAACCTTAATTAGTGAACATAAAGGGCTTAGAGAGTTAAATGAGAAACGGAGAAGGGAAAAGAAAGCTGCTAAATTGGAAGATTCTAAACCTCTAGAAAAGGTTTTGGAATCGGTTATTAAACATTCGCCTACACTTTCTCAATTATTCTCTGTAGGAAAGCACTTGTCAAATCCATTTAAGTCTAAACAAGTTGAATCTGAAGAAAAGAAATTTGAAGGAAAAAAATTTCCTACATATTTCAAATTCAAAAAAGTTGAATATGGGGAAGTATTGGAAAGAAATTGTCATATTAACCAACGAAGTAGAATTTTCTTTGAGTCGGATGCGAAAAACGACTATTTCGGTCGAAACATTGATCCTGGGGAATTTTCGCTCTACTTAGTAAACAATAATGGTCAAGAAACATCAGTCGATAATTATTCTCTGAACCCTAATGACGGGGTATTTACTTTAAATCTTGAGCTACCTGATGAATGTAAAATTGGGGATAAATTAAGGTATAAATCTAAAGTTACTGATCCTACTCGTTTAGAAGAAGTTAATCCTCCTTTTATTAACGAGTTTGTTCTTAAGGTTCTTGAACCTATAGACTACTCTCCAAATGGAAATAAAAAGAGGAGGAAACCTCCGACTGAAAATGAAGGAAATGATCGAGAATTACCTTCTGGAATACAATTGCCAGAAATAACTCTGGCTTATGAAAATCCTGAGGAAGGAAAAGGCATAAGTTGGGAAGATGTGCCTAACGATGGCTTCAATAAATATTCTGCATTACGAGTTATTCAGGGATTGGAAAATGGGAAGCCAATCTATGATTTTTATATAAACATGGATAATATTTATTTGAATATGGAAATTAAATCAAGGACTGATGAGGCCTTAACACTTACATCTCAATATAAGTATGGATTGGTATTACTTGGTTTAAGTATTATTCACCATGAAGAACAAGGGAATTCAAATGGACAAGAGAAGAAAGAAGAAAGTGATTTATCTCTTGAGGAAAAAATCGAGCTTTTTTCAGAAGCTGTTTCTCCTGTTCTCTTACCTATGATTGATGAGTTAAGTGATAAAGATTTCGATGACGAACTGGCTGCACTACTAGCCTAAATTGGGAGATAATTTATGAAACAAAACAACTTCACGACTACTAGAAATACCATCCTTTTGGGAGACATACCATTTTCTATTTGGGACTTCTCTCCAAATGCGTTCGTTATTTAAATTTGCTAAATTTTTAATCTTTTTTTCCTCAAAACCAACTTTATTCATAATTGACAAATATTTCTTTATTTGCCATTCAGGTTCTGAAAATGAAATTAATTGAACAATAATTGTATCCGGATCAGAAATTTCAGAAATGGCTTTAAAAATCTTTTCAATATTTACGAAGTAATCTTTTAGTCCCACTTGATGCCTACTCCCGAGTGTATAAAATGATCCTCCTTCACCATCAAGAGAATTAGCAATCCAAAAAGGAGCGGGTGTTTCTCTTCTACCTAAGACTTGCCAGCGATGATATAATATATGAACACCTGGGTAAGGAGGAGAAGTTAAAACTAATTTCGGCTTTTTATCTTTAAACAAATCAATATGTTTCAGTTCTTTTGCAGAATTATTTAAGCAAATAGTTTTAGGGCTATCAGAACTCGCAAAGTTTCTATTGATTCTATTGACCTCATCAGCGAAGGTGATAGCACTTTCACAAATTTCCTGTATGGATTCTTTGAACTTAATTCGAAAGTCAGAAGCTGAAGGTATTTCTTTTCTTGAATCTAGTGCCCATTGACCTGTTTTTAATAATGCACATCTATAATACCTTTCAATACGAATATCATTGACTTCGTCGATATATTGTAGAGCTTGCTCAATGATTTTTCTTATTGGCCATGTTTGTCTTGTGTTTATATTTCTTTGATAACCGGAATCAATCCATTTCCTTGGGCGTGAATTAGATTTGTGACAATTTAGCTGTTCAATCTTATTTAAAGCCCAGTTTTCAAAATTGAGAATTTTCTCTTTTTCTACTACCTGAGTTTTTGTTTGTGCTAAAAAAGTTGCAAGTGAGCTAACATCACTACCAACTGCATTTCTACCCAAAAGCTGGGCTTCAACTATACTAGTGCCTCCTCCCATAAATGGATCAATGACCAAATCTCCGGGTTGGGTAAATGATTTGATCACCCATCTAGCAAATTCAGGGGAAAAACGGGCAGGATATCTGTAAAAATCGTGTGTGTATTGAGATACCTTACTTCGAGAGTGTATAGCGTTTAAAAAATTATCAATATTCTGAATTTCTAGTGCCATTATTTCTTTTTTGTAGGTACTAATAATTCTCTGATGTCGACGTCCAGAATTTTTGCTATTTTTTTTAAATCCTTTAAATGAGGTTGTGACTTATTGTTACACATAGAAGCCACAGCAGTTCTACTTTTACCAAGTTTTTCTGCAAGCCATTTTTGGGTCTTCCCCTTTATGACTAATATTTCTTTTACCCTATTTATTCTTTCTTCAGCCATATGATGCAACTTTAACTTGCATTAAGTTAATAATTATTTTAATTCCTGCAAGAAAAACTTGTGTTATAAGGTTTTAAAGTGTGGATGGAAAAACTGACTATTATAAGATATGGTTTGATAAAAAGTAAGGTCACGACGAGATTAAAAAACCTGCTAACGACCTTGCAAAAAAATGTGTACAGGCCAACCTGGATTTATATAAAATGTATATTAGCAGTCTTAGATTAGGTCTAGATACTCTTCTAAAGTAACATCCTTGAACTCTTTGATAATACAATTACTATCAAATTCATCTTCAAATGGAAAATCGGGTTCTTCAATATCTATAATCACGACTTGTTTGTCTTTTGATAAATAATTTTTCCACAATAAATCATTTATTCCTCCATCACAAAAACTATAACCTATAACAATTAATAGATCAGAGTTTTGCAGATTATTTTTAAAATGATCAATTAATATTGAATAATATTCATCTCTATAACCTATAGTTTTTCCTGTTGTACCTGTTAAAAAATCGGGATAATGATTTCGAAAAGATCGTACATATTTAAAGCTATTTTGTTCTTTGTTGAAAACTTCACGAAATATACTTCCGACTCTATAATCAGTTTTAACTCTATCACTATCGGGAATTCTTATATCGAAATCATATGTATCAATACTTCCATGAAGCTTGTAAAATGTTAAAGGCTTTTCGAACTTATTTACAAAATACTTGACTCGAATTTTGTAAGATTTTCTAACACCTTCTTCGATATTTACTTCACCGTAGTAAGGTGAACCAAGTTCTCGATAACCATCATCAAAATTTTCCCATAATCCTGATAGCTTGGAAGCTACATGTTCAAAAAGTAAATCGTGGTTTAGAGTATTTACACATACATCTTCATTTTTTTCATTAATAAGCTGTTTTATAAAATTAAAAAATGGATCATATGGGGGGTAATTTCCTAAACCTACGTCTTTAAAATATTCACCAACTGTAAGAAAAGATGAAATTAATTGCTGGAAATATTTCTTAAAACTTTCTAGAATGTTATTACATGTTGGTATTCTATTTTGATCAACATCTTGCGATTCAACAAATCTGTCATAAAAGTCTTCTATTTCTCCTTGGTGGCCACCATTTCTTAAATACTCATTTATATAATCAAACAAATATTCATAATTCAGTTCATAATTATCAGAGTAGAAATTTATGAAACTGATAATAAAATTTTCTTCAATTTCGTGTAAGAGTGGGGTAGGTTTATCTTGCCCGTTAAGTACAATGAGTTTTAAGTCTGAATGTATATAAATGTCATCTACAGTAAGTTCAGATAACTGATCTCTAATGTCAGATATCAAGGGAACACCATCTGCCTGAGAAAATCCCGCACCTAATAGAAATGAAATCATATTAATTTGAATGCTATAAAATTAAGCCTGCTAACATATAATTACCCAACAAACTGTTTTCGCCGTGGACCTGTCGCAGAATATCCGGTTTCGTTATTATTTGCAAATAAAAATAGACAAGAGAGATATGAATGATGAAATCCGGTGCATCAGGGATGTCCATAATTTCTGCCTGATGTTTCGAGCCCCGGGCCATCACCTGCGTGGCGTAGTGCCCGGCGGCCTGGAAAAACTCGTGAATATGGTTGAGTTCGTTTTGCTGGGACTGTTCCTTTTTGATCGACGTGCAATTTTCACTTCTATGCCACACCTTAGCGCATACCGCGGTGCTGTGACCCGTCGACGGAGATACATTCGCCTGTTATCCATTGGGCGTGAGGTGAGGCCACAAACACTGCTACATCAGCTACTTCTTCCGGAGTTCCAAGGCGACCGGCCGGGATGCTTGCTTTTACGCTTTCGTAAAATTCCGGCTGGCTTTCTTTTGTATTATCACACGTCGCTGCATAGGCTTTTACCTCAGCCTTGCGTAAATCATTCTCCGTTTCTCGCAGCGCCTCCTCTCCACGTGCACATATAGCTACGTTTGCACCCTCTTCTGCCAATCCAATAGCAATAGAGCGCCCGATCCCGCGGCTACCACCGAGGACTACACAGTTACTATTTTCCAGTTTTAGGTTCATGATCAAAGATAGTTTATGAATGATAGTTGAAAGGTTACACTGGTGAAATAAAGCAACATACCCCCCGGTGCATAACGGTCGAGAAGATTATGAGTTAATAAACGCCTAAAAATTCAAAACAGCAACTTTGGAAACCACTGGCACGTCCGCGTACCCAGTTAATGCGCATTAATATACCCACACTTATTTTCTTGACTTCCAATAACCCGGTTTTCGTTTCATATGCTTTATAGCATTAATAGTGACAATATTACCGGAAACGTCACATAATAATCTCATAGTGAAAACGGTCAAGTAAAATTCTTCGATCTTGTTTGGTAAGTGATGATCCGGATTGAGGATGGGCTAATGCCTGAGCGATGACTTCTTCTATCTCAGCTTTTCTTCTTTTGTTTTCATCAATTCAGGCTTGTTCAATATCATCATCAATATGCTGATCAAGACTTTCAATAAGCTTTTTGTCTAATTCAGCACGATGATTTTCGTCTAACTCGAGAGCCGAATGTTGGATTTCTTTTAAATCTGTAATCATAATATTGAAGATTTATTACTTTCTCTAATCTACTGAAAAACGGAAAATTCTGACAATTACTTATTGAGTGGAGGAGTGGGTATAACGACATTACGTATAACCAGCATGCACCAGAGTGTTAAATTAATTTCGAAATGAAAGATTAACTAATAAATGGAAAGGAGGCAAGAGGATGGCGAGGCCTGTCCGAGTTAATGCGCGGGTTATAATGCATTTATTTTGAAACCTCTTCAAACACCCTTTTAATAGCTTCTGTAAGTTTTTTGGGTTTGTCTACATGGATTGCATGGCCGCTGTCTTTTAGAATAAAATGTCGGCTATTGGTAGACAATCCAGCCAAATCTTCTTGGAGATGCAACCACAGTATTTTATAACCAGCAGCCTTTCTTTTAACTTCAGGACGCACCTTCTCAGCTTGCTGTTGATACTCGGCAGGTAAATATTTTGCAGGAGGTAAAAGCCCGTCCTCAAACTTGTCGATTTTAGCACCGGTCAATACAACTAAAGGAAGGTCTCTAACTGTCCCCAAAGAATCTAACTGAGTCCCATAGTTTTTTTCATCCCAATTTCTTGACTTAGTAATTATTTTGTATAGAGACATATATTCTTCAGACATAAACCCAGATAAGATAGCCCATTGATCTTCATGGGATGAATCCACCAAAACCATTGCCACGACCTCTTTAGGATATATTTTATGATATTTTCTTACATGTAATCCCCCGATCGAGTGGCCAACCAAAATATAGGGTGGATCAACAGAAGCGTTTCGCAAAAGGGTATGCAGCCGCTCTACTACTTCTGATGGGGTTTGTGAATATTTAAGGCTGTCGCTCTCACCAAGTCCGGGCCTGGAATACCAGCAGACTTTTGTAAATTTTGCAACGTTATCCTGGACATTTACCCAGCTGTACCCAGGATCTCCGCTGCCCGGTTCAATAACAACTGCCGGACTACCTTGCCCTTTGCAGGATATGGCAAGTTTGATTCCATCTGCAAAAATTCGTTCGATATTTTTAGAGTCAGAATCAACATGCTGCTGGGCATTAGCGGGGTACCATAAAATTAAGAAAATGGTCACCAACAAATAAAAGTCGGGCAAATATGTGCGAAGTTTTTTTGGCTGAAGTATCATATATATCAATTGGCCGGAAATGTAGCCAGAAAATTTTTCAAAACTGTGTTGAACTCCTCGGTTTTATCAACGAATAGTGCGTGACCACTGTCTTCTATGACCGCCACCTCGACTTTAGGCCAATGCTTACGAATCATTTCGGCTTCGGCAATTGCCCAATTTTGTGAGGAGAAGACGAAGAGAACAGGCAGCTCCAACTCATCTATGACCGGACGGAAATCTAGCTCTTCCATTAACAATTGGTTAGATAGTAGAGTGACGGCGGTATTTGTCGGGGTCTTTAAGACGGCTTCCGTCATGGATTCCAAGTAGTCTTCCGACTGTTCGCCTTGGAACATACCTTGCAGCCACTCTCGTGTCCAACGTCGGCGATCTCCCTGCAAGCCGTTGATCTGTTTCTTGACCATGGGTTCAATCGGAAGTGATTTGCCCGGTTCTGCTTTCATAGCAAGAAAATTGTCCACAAGAATGATACCTCGGAATGGATCGTATCCAAACTCCCGTGCATAGGCAAGTATCTCGTGGACACCCATTGACCACCCCACAACTACGGCTTGTTCAGTTTCCAAATGATCGATTAACTCCCCGATGTCTTTACCTCGACGGACCAAGTGGTGCCCTTCTGTCACTTTCTCAGAGCGTCCCTGTGAGCGCGGATCCAGCGCAACGACATGATAGTCGGAGGCAAAGTATGTCAGTTGTGGTTCCCAGACTTTGGCTGGCATAGTAAAACCGGGTACGAATACGATAGCAGGACCACAGCCCGCTTCAATATAGTGCAACTTAACACTATCAGAAGTTGTAAAATAGTTGCTCTGAAGCTCCGCTTGAGCGTTTGAAACTTGGGATGTTATCAAGGCTGCAAAAATAACTATGGCAGCAAGGGCTAACGTAAATTTTTTCATTACACTCTATTTTATGCAAGGCATTAAATTACATCTTTATTCTCCCTGCTTCTGGTTTCCAGGGCCTGTTTCATCCTGCCTGTTCATTCGATGCGTTAGATAATCATGGATGGCCGCGATTTCCTCGTCCGTCAAATAGGAAAGGTTCTCTTTAGACACCGTTGTCATATAGCCAAGTTCCCGATTACCAAGTCCGATCCCCTTCTTAATCAAGGTATTGAATTGGTCAGCAGAATAAGCGCCTCCAATAGATACACCCGGTGTTTGCCAGTAACCGGGATCGCCTCCAAGGTTTGGAGAATGACACCTGGCACAATGTATCTGGGTTAAGTAGTTTCCGTATGATATTGGCCCGTCCTTCTTGTTTGCGGCCTTGCTGACTACACTGGTATCGCCTGCGAGAAGAGGACGTTTCAGATCGGGAACCATAAGATGTGTATAGCCGATCCGTATCTTGGTTCGGAAATCTGGTTCTGGTCTGCCAAACTCAGACGAATTGATTTTATCGGATTTCAAAGGTGGCAAAGAGTAAATGTAACTTACAATAGCCTTTAAATCCCGTTTGTTCAGGTGGTAGAAACTTTGCATCGAGGGCATATTGGGATGCATCCGGGTGCTGTCGAATCTAACCCCATATTTAATGGCTCGTGCCATGGTTTTTTTATTGTAATGCGCACGTGAGGCTAGAACATTGGGTACAAAGGCGTAATCTCTTTGTTTGCCCTGCAGGTCAGATCCGTGACACTCTGTGCATTGGAGAGTGTGAACGCGTCTTTTCCCCAGACTTAACAAATCGGGTGTGATTTCATTCTCAATACCGGGTACAGGAGGCATCTTTTCTGGGGGGACGTGCCCGCTTCGATGTTGCCACTCCATTTCGCCTCTAATATAAAAAACCAAAATAAGCAGTAAAGCGAATGCTGAGATGAATCCAAGGAGATAACCAAAATATTTCAAAAACTTCATTGATTATATCCCCCATAAACCATTGATAAAGAATCAGTTTGATCGTTCTGTTTAAAGGTGCCGTGATGAACACTACATTAATAAATAATGATGGAAATCTAAAATAAATAATTACGAAAATCTAAAGGAATACCAAAATATGGGACTCGACAGTCCTTTCAGCGCATAATCCAAGTCAGGGGAATTCGGCAAAACTGCTATGACGCGTTATAACCTGCCAGCACTAAAAGGAATATTTTTTTCTAAATATTTCATTAGGAATGAACGGTTAAATCGAATCGATGCTACTTCTACATTTGTATCTGGTGGAAGTAGCGTATGCATTTCAAGGTTGGGTCCAATGAAAAGTATGCCAATAGGCAGATGTTTCTGAAATTTAATTTGCTCACCGTTTATTAGCTTTTCCTGGGCAACATGTGACAAATTAATATGAATCAAAAACCAATCAGATTCAGGTTCATTTATGGTATGCATTTGAATGGGTACTTTAAATTGAGTTAACCCAAAATGATAAAATTCCAGACTGCCCGGTAGTTCAATAAATGTACTTTCTGCCTGATTTGTACCAATCTTTGGATGGATTACAAAGCCATTTTCAAGTTCTTCTCCACCAATATATTTTTTGAAGTGTTCATTGATGTTCTTTGATACATCAAGATTGATTTTCATTTGACCGTTGAGGGTAATGGCTTTCAAAGAATAAGCATAACATATAATTACCCGACAAACTGTTTTCGCCGTGGACCTGTCGCAGAATATCCGGTTTCGTTATTATTTGCAAATGAAAATAGACAAGAGAGATATAAATGATGAAATCCGGGAAATAGAGGCTTGCTATGATCGCTGTTTTCTCTGCTTCTACTTATCGGGAATCTGTTTATGAGGCGTGAAATTTGCCTCCGGTTCGGCCTTATCAGTGGCTCTCAGGCAATTCATGACCTCTTCGTTGATATCCTTCGGAGTAACACTCAATTTCATAGCTATTACCTCCTTTTTCTGTGGTATGAAGATGGTTCCAGGAGGCGTTCAATAACCTTACGTTCGAAATATTTTCGCCGGCCTTTCCCGGTAATCTTCATGCTTGGAATATATCCGTTCTGGCTCGGATGCATATTGCTTCGGTTCAAAACCGTACGCTGATCGATACCGAATTCAGCTTCGATTTCCTGGGCAGTTAAATATTTCGTAGTGTCTCGTTTTCGTTGAAGTGCGCTTACTACAAAGTCGAGCTTTGCCTCTAGATTGGTAATTTTATCGATTAGAGTTTGTTGCTTTTTCATGATCTTAATTGTTTTGTTTGGGTTTGTTTACGCAATTAAGATCTCGACCTTATGAACTATTCGCTATTGTTTTCAGCAATCCCGCATCTTCGTTTTAATAACAAAAGGCCGCTTTTACCACTTATTTTTATTAAAAAGAAGAAAGTACTTAAAACATTGCCTTCAGATGTGTTTAAAAGCAGTTTATTCCTGTTTAATCTTCTTCTTTTTAAACCCTGATTTGGCTAATTTTTTCCATTTTATTCTTGAAGCTGTTGTAAACCGACTGATAGTACAGTTTTTCGTTGAAAATAAAATCCGGATTATTCTCTATTTCATAATTCGTTATTGCCTGGTTAACCAATTTTATTAAATCATCTCTTGATGTGAGATCAGGTTTCCCCATCAGTCTGTATATATGACCTGCACTTTCCGCAATTTTTTTGAACTTATACTCACCGGTCAAATCAATGTGCAGCTGAACATGGTCCAGGGCTTCCAGCTTTGCCTGTGATTCTGCAACCTTATTGATACGTGCTCTTACTTTTTTTAAAAGATAGTCAGGAATAGAAGGCACTTTTATAAGATCTTCTTCATCTGCTCTTGTTTTCAATAGATCTTTTAACGGTTGAAAATCTATGTGTGAATTTTCAACACGGTGAAATTTGAGAGTCTCTTCTCGTCCAGCCATTTCTTTTTCAAGAAATGCATATAGTTCTTGAATAGCCTGATCTCGTTCATCCTCTGCAATATCAGTCATCTTCTTTTTAAAAGAACCCTGAAACGTATCCGCAGAAAATCCATCCAGCCCGCGAAGCTCAGTATGTAAATTATTATGCTTTTCGCCAGTATATTCAATGTATTGCCCAATGAGTTTGACCGGCACCCTTATATATTCGTCCGGATAATGAGCATTATGATGTCTGTACAGGGTATATGCCAGTATGGTTAAATAACCATCTTTTGCAGGTATTTTTTGGGGAGTTTTTTCTCTTGTATATAAATTCTCGTGTTTCATTTCTTCGTTTTTCATTGATTTTATGATATTAATCCTAATTCTTTCGCTCTGTTCTTTCGATCATTTACATTAAGGCTTACATACCTCATTGTAACTTCAATACTTCTGTGTCCGAGCATCTCTTTTACCATTGTAACATCAACACCTTCGCGAATCATAAAGGTGGCACATGAATGGCGAAGTCCGTGAAAGTGAATACTCTCTTTCAGTTGTGCTTTTTTCACATAGCCTTTAAATACTTTGGACACATAATCTCCCGGCAGAGCAAATTGCCCTTTTTTATGTGATTTCGGGCTTGGGAATACAAAACCATTCTTTGTGTTTCCACTCTCTGCATGCCAATCTTTTAGAGTATGATAAGCCTTATCAAACACCAGTACCGTACGCTCACGTCCATTTTTTGTATCCGTTACCTGAATCTCACGATTTTCCAGATCAACCTGGTGCCATTTCAGCCGGGTAATTTCCTTTCTGCGAAGCCCGGTATAGTAAGCAGTCTGAATCATCGGAATAAACCAGTCCTGCCGCAAAGATTGTTGAACAATGTGGCGATTCTCCTCACATATTTTATGATGAGCCTTGAACGCCTCAAAAATTTGGCCTAATTCTTCTTCACTGAAAATTTTGTCAACAAGTTTATCCCTTTTTTTAGGGGGAGTAACTTCTTCACAGGGATTTTCCTCTATAATCCCTTTCTCTGTCAACCAGGCAAAAAATACTTTTAGGTGTTTATAGTAATTTCTTTGCGTTGCGTTAGAATAACTATCCTTAAAACAGAAAGTTCGAATGTCTGATGGTTTAATTAAGGTAGCAGTCATCGACCGCCCAACATGGTCAATGAAGAGTTTAATAACAGAACCGTAGCCCTTTCTTGTAGCTTTAGTTGTATGTGACTTTGTTTTCAGAAAGTCCTCTTTAAGATCATCAAGAAAATAGCTGTCAACCACTGCAGCTTTTCCGCTACTCTCATATTGGGCCCTTTCATAATCTTTAACACTCCACCCATCCTGAAACGGATCAATCTTGCCCTCTTCATAAAGTTTTTGATAGAGGACTTTCTTCTCCTCTGCAATTTTTTTATACCGGGTGCCAAGTGCAAAGGTCTTCATAACCGGTTTCCCATCGATGAATGTTTTGAATATAATCGAGTAATTTTTACCCCTTTTCCTCAAGCTTGCCATGGTTGTACATTTTGGTTTTCGTTCGCTAAAAATGTACAACTTTTTGTACAACCAAAACAAGAAAAAGTGCCTATTTTGTGAAAAGTTGTACCGAATACAAATCCTCAAATTTGCCTAAAAAACATAAAAAAACCCCTTTTAAAGCTAATTAAAAGGGGTTTTTTGAGGAGTACGCCCGGAAGGATTCGAACCCTCAACCTTCTGATCCGAAGTCAGACGCTCTATCCAGTTGAGCTACGGGCGCATTTTACAAAACTCATATTTATCCGAGCGAAATCCCGACACTTCGGGGTTGAGCTACGGGCGCATATTCAATAATTCATTTCTGCCTGTGTGAAATCCCGACACACGTGTCGGGGTTGAGCTACGGGCGCAAGTTTTTGTATAAACGTGCAGAGCAACAATATGAAAGTGAAATCCGCCGGATAAGCAGGATTATTTCAACATGGATGATCTGCCGGTTATCATGCATTTTAAGCATTCAAAAATAAGAAACATTCTGATGTAATGACAGGATCGGAATGAATTTTTATTGCCGGCGGTTTTTGGTTCATCCCCGGGATATACTACATTTATGGCACGATAAATATAAATCACATAACCTGAACAGCTATGCAGAAAATTACCGGACTCTTTTCTCCAATACTGATAATTTCCCTCTTTATCTCTACCCTCACCGCATGCAGTGGTGAAAAACCGGACTACATAGACCGGATGTCTGCCGAACACAAAGATGACTCGCCGGTAGCTAACGCTTCAGCCGATGCAGAAATTACGGAACCGGTAGTAACAGAAACGGTTGCTTATGCCAACGTCGATGGACAGAAAATTACAGGATATCTTGCAAAGCCTGAAGGCACAGACTCCAATCTGCCGGGAATTATTGTGATCCATGAATGGTGGGGGCTCAACGACAATATCAGAATGATGACGCGCCGGCTGGCCTCACTTGGGTATAAAGCTCTTGCCGTAGATCTCTATCGCGGCAAGGTTGCCGAGACTCCTGAAAATGCTGGGAAATATGCCCGTGAAGTCGGTGAAAATAATGAAAATGCTGTCGATAACTTGCGACAAGCGTACGCATACCTGGATTCGGAGGAAGAGGTAACCAAAACGGGTGTACTCGGATGGTGTTTCGGGGGTGCATGGTCGCTCAACACGGCTCTGGCAATACCGGATAAAATTGATGCTTCGGTTATCTATTACGGTCGCCTGGTGACCGATCCGGATCGTCTCGAAAAACTGGATATGCCGATTCTCGGATTATTCGGTGCGGAAGACCGCGGAATACCGGTTGAAAACGTGCGTGAATTTGAATCTGTTTTAAACGACCTCGGGAAGGACGCAACCATTCATATCTATGAGGATGCAGGACACGCTTTTGCCAATCCGTCCGGAACCCGCTACAACGAGGAGGCAGCAGAAAAGGCCTGGACCGAAACAACCGAATTTCTGAATGAGCATCTGGGCAATTGAGTTTGTGAAGTGAATACAGAAGTGTTATTAGTCAGCTTTGGAAAACGGTTGCCGACCACTCTTGAGGTAATTATTGTGGCTTGGGTTTGTATCCTGCTTGCGAGGCTGTTCCAAAAGATGAATTTGATTTATTAATTTCTTACTTATTGAAGTTTACTTCGTGAACCTCGTGGTTTTGTGCCTTGTGGCAATAAAACTGACGGTATTTGCCACGAAGACTCGAGGACACTAAGTTACACGAAGAACTAATGCTACTTAAAATTTAGCTAAGTATTTACGTTGAACTGCAGTCAACTCTACTTTTGGACAGGCATTGCTACCACCCTTTCAGGGCTGTTCTCTCAATATTTACTGAGATCTCACAGGCTGAAGGCCTGACGCAATCCAACCCCGGGCAGCGCCTGGGGGAAATCGACAGCCACAATCCAATCAGGCTGAAGGCCTGAAACAGAATGAGTTATACTCCGTTAAATATTTTCTATAAGACCTCCATATCAGGCAATCAAACCTACAAATAAACCAACCTGTTGCAGACCTTCAGTCTGCCCGTTTACTATTGCAATATCATACCCCGACACTTCGTCGGGGCTGTGTTGTATCAGGCTTTCAGCCTGTTTTTGCAAAGGAATCTGAGTACGAAACCGGAACACCCGGATTTGCAATTATCTGGTATCAGATATTTATTTTGAGGTGATAATTTAATTTTTGCACTTTTTCTCACCTAAATTAAATTAAACCGATTTTACTCCTTATACCTCTCAATTAACGTGTCTCTCTCATCCTTGAGACCTTCGTGGCAATAAAACTGACGGTATTTGCCACAAAGACGCGAGGACACTAAGTTACACGAAGAATTTATGCTACTTAAAATTTAGCTAAGTATTTACGTTGAGCTGCGATCAACTCTACTTTTGGACAGGCATTGCCACCACCCTTTCAGGGCTGTTCTCTCAATATTTACCGAGATCTCACAGGCTGAAGGCCTGTCACAACACAACCCCAGGCAGCGCCTGGGGGGACATGACAATGAAGCACATTCGCCAGGCTGTAGGCCTGGTACAGGTCGTGCTATGAATAATTAAGATTTTATCTATCAGACGTCCATAGACAAATCATCATAACTGATAAAAATCAGAATAATGGTTTATTCTTACCAATCAATAAAGTCAAACCTCTCACCGCTATTAAATCTTAAAAAAATTTACCTGTTGCAGACCTTCAGTCTGCCAGGTTACTATTGCAATATATACCTGAATAAAAAAAGATTGCTTTATAAGGATTGTTCGTTTTAGCAATAATAATTTTTTAAGGCTGATGAATTACCCGGCCTTTGATTTGTGCAGGCGGTGTTTGCTCTTTGGGGTACGCATGCGATGGGTGTAAAAACGCACCGGTCGTGTTTTTGATTACCTTTAGAATACGTGATGGACCCTCGTTTTTACATCGCAAAGTGCCACAAAGAGCCCGCCGTAGCAAATCAACCGCCCGTCGGTTTTTGGGTACTTTTGACCGCTCAAAAGTACCATGAGATTGCTTGTAAAGTGAGATCCATTTTTGTGCGTTCCAAAATCTGCCATTCCAGGCTTTCATACAGGATTATATCTATTACCCACATGAAACAAAATAAAGCCAGTTTACTCCTTATACCTCTCAATTAACGTGTCTCTCTCATCCTTGAGACCTTTGCTCATCCCCACCTTATAGATATGCGGATTTTCAAATCGCTTGTACTCGTCCGGCAATTCACTCAGCCGGCTCATAGCAAATTCCCGGATCTGGTTCAGAGTTTTCTTTTCAGACACTCTTGAACCATTTTCCATCACTTTATGAAGCAGAGGCTCTTTTGTACAATTTTCAAATGTCAGAGACTGATGAGGCTCAAATGGATGAAACATCTCGTTAAAATCTTCTTCTCCTTCCAGCGCTACGGCATCCGCACCGATTAATTTTCCCTCTTCATCCCATATCCTGTAAACCTGGTTGCGGTCGGGCAGTGTCACTTTCTCAATGGTTTCCGACAATTTAATTCTGGGCTGCTGATTGGCATAAGAGAGTTTATACACACCGTCGAGGGCCGAATCGGGCCGCCCGATTACCAGGCTGGTTCCAACTCCGAAGAGATCAATCGGTGCTTCCTGGTCGAGCAGGCTTTTGATTACATACTCATCAAGCTGGTTCGAAGCGGCAATTTTAACGTACGGCAGGCCTGCGTCATCCATCATCCTGCGGCTCTTTTTTGCCAGCCAGGCAAGGTCTCCGCTATCCAGCCGGATGCCCTTTAACTTGTGTCCCTTCTCTTCCATCTCCTTCCCGACTGTAATGGCATTTGGGACACCGCTATGAATGGTGTCGTACGTATCCACCAGCAGCACACAGTCATTTGGTCGTCCGGCTGCAAAATCCCGGAATGAATCAATTTCATTGTCATAGCTCTGCACAAATGAGTGAGCCATCGTTCCTGAAATGGGAATATCGAAATCACGACCTGCCCGTACGTTGCTCGTAGAGTCGAACCCGCCTGCAATAGCTGCCCGGCTTGCATAATATCCTCCCGGGCCGTGTGCCCTTCGCAGACCGAAATCCACCAGCTTTCTCTCTCCTGCCGCGAGGTGCATCCTGCTTGCTTTCGTAGCAACCAGCGTCTGAATATTCAGGATATTCAGCAACAGGGTTTCTATAATCTGGGCCTCAATGATATCGGCTTCAACCTGGAGCACCGGACGCGTGGGAAATACAAGATCTCCTTCTCGTGAGGAATATACATTACCTTTGAACTCAAAATTTTCCAGGTAATCCACAAAATCAGGATCAAGGCCGGTTTTCTTCATATAAGCCAAATCTTGCTCATCGAATCTCAGGTTTTCAAGGACATCAATAAGGGTATCGAGCCCGCAAAAAACCGCATATCCCCCGTCAAAGGGAAGCTTCCGGAAGAAGTAATCAAATACTGCATTGTTTTTATGACGGCCGGTCTGATAGTAAACCTGGGCCATGGTTAATTGATATTGATCCGTATAGGTGGCCGTATAATCTATCATTCTGTCTCCTTGTCTGAGTATAAATAACTCAATTCCTTACACTTTAATTTCCATCTTTTCTGCAAAGTAGTCACAGAAGTCTCTCATATCCCCGCTGATGCGTTTATCATCAATTGCATTTTCAAGTGAATCTGCCATACTGGTAAGAGTCTGGTGGAAAAAAATCTTCATCTCATCCACGGTCATATCTTTGGTCCACAAATCAAGTTTCAGGGTGTCTTTTGTATTGTGATCCCAGAATGATAACATCATGGCACGGGCTTCGGCTTCTTCTTTTACTTCGAGGTCATCAGCACTCCATTCAATTTTACCGGGTATACTATTTTCATCAAGTGTTACTGTTATGCTTATCTCTTTTTTCTGTTCCTTTGCCATATTTTTTAATATTCTGTTTTACATTTGTCACGAAGGGTATCCAGCAAGTATTGAAAGTCGGCCGGCAGTTCAGAGTTAAACTCCACCTGTTCACCGGTTGCAGGATGTTCAAATCCCAGTGTTTTTGCATGCAGAGCCTGACGAGGCATTTGTTCAAACAACTTCTTAAACATCACTTTCCGCGAGCCGGTATTAGGCCCGTACCTAACTGAATCTCCGCCGTAGGTCTGGTCTCCAAACACATAGTATCCCTCCTTCTGCATATGAACGCGTATCTGGTGCGTACGGCCTGTCTCCAGGCGTATCTCAAGAAGAGCCAGGTAGTCAAAATACTCCAGGGTTGTAAAGTGAGTGACCGCATGTTTCCCTTCGCCTTCCGGAAGAACTGTCATGATCTTCCTGTTCTGGGGTGAGCGGCCAAGGTTGCCTTCAATGGTGCCTTCCCGGGGCGGTTTCCCCCATACAATAGCCCAGTAGGTACGATCTGCATCTTTTTTTGCAAACTGTTTTGCCAGTTTGTGATGAGCCACATCATTTTTAGCTACAACGAGAAGCCCGCTGGTATCTTTATCCAGCCGGTGCACGATTCCGGGCCGTAGAGTTTTGTTATCTGTCTTAGACAGATTTTTATTGGTGTGGTGAAGCAGTCCGTTCACAAGCGTTCCCTGCCAGTTACCAAACGCGGGATGAACAACCATGTCTGCTGGCTTATTAACAATAATCAAATCATCATCTTCATAGACAATATCCAGGTCCATCTCCTGTGGCTTCGCCTTTTCGGGCGGCGGCTTGGGCAGACTGATTTCAATTACATCTTCAGGCTGCATGATATAAGATGGCTTCTGGTACTCCCCGTTCACCAATACATATTTATCTTTGATCGCTTTTTGAACTTTACTTCTTGTTGCGTTCTGTACGAAAGAGGTAATATAGACATCAAGCCTGACATCCGTATGCTGCCCCTCCGGCACATGAAGCATATATTCTGTACGATTCGGATTTTCTCTTTTCACCAACATAAGTAACAAAGATACAAAAAATTCAAGTGTAAGGATTTCACAAAATTCTGTTCTTACTATAAACCACCGTAGTTCAAAATTATGAATTTTGGATTTTCAATTTTTAATTAATGAAAACAGAGGATTGATATGAATAAGAATAACGTAATACAGGAAAAATCATTTTTGTTTGCTTTATCCATTATTAGATTCTACAAAAAATTAAGCGCAAACAGAGAATATGTGATAGGTAATCAATTGCTTAAATCGGGAACGAGTATCGGAGCAAATATTGAGGAGGCGCTTGCCGCACAATCCAGAAAGGATTTTCTTCATAAAATGAGTTTGGCTTCAAAAGAAGGCAGAGAAACCAAATACTGGCTCAGACTAATAGATGAAGGAAAAATTATGAAGGTTTCATCCGATTTGTTTATGGAAATTGAAGAAATAAATTCTATACTTACGTCAATCGTCAAGACCACTGCTGAATCGTTGAAGAAGTAATTCAAAATTCAAAATTTTACATTCACAATTAATAAACTTGCTTAAAACTCTTTACATAAAAGATTTTGCCCTGATTGATGAACTTGAGGTTTCTTTTGGCGGGGGATTGAATATTCTTACCGGGCAGACCGGGGCCGGGAAGTCGATTATCATCGGGGCGCTGAATATGATTTTAGGTGAGCGTGCCGATACGGAAGTGATACGCCAGGGTGCAGCCAAAGCAATTGCCGAAGCGTCAGTAGAGGTAGGAAAAGATGAATTCATCGCAGCTATTTTAGAAGAAAATGCAGTGGATTATACACCGATTCTGATTCTCAGACGTGAAATTCGTCAGACCGGCAGCCGGGCTTTTATCAATGATACACCTGTAAATATCGGCGTTCTAAAGCAGGTGGGTGATATGCTTGTGGATCTGCACGGACAGCATGAGCACCAGATACTGCTGAAAGAAGAACATCATCTATCGGTGATCGACCAGTTTGAACCGGTTCAGCCTCTTCTTGAAGAGTATCAGAAGGAGTATAAAGCGGTTTCGGACCTGAAGCAGCAGCTGGGGAACCTGAAAAAACGGGAATCTGAATTAAAGGAGAAGAGCGAACTCTACCGGTTTCAGCTGAAAGAGTTGCAGGAGGCTGATCTTCAGCCGGAAGAGGAAGATGAGATCAATGCAGAAATGAACCTGCTCGATAATGCGGAAGATCTGGATCAAAAAGCAGCGGCTATTACGGAAATCGGGAGTAATGAAGAGGCCGGGTTGATCGACCTGCTCAACCGTGTTAAGATTCACCTCGAAGATATGGCCCGAATAGAGCCTGAATTTGAAAGCTATCTTGAAGAAGTTAACACAGCACGGATAAGTTTACAGGAAACCATCCAGTTTACAGAAAGATATCGCGACCGGATTGAATTCAACCCTCAGCGATTGGAAAAACTGAGAAAGCGACAGTCGGACCTCAACCGTCTTCAAAAGAAATACCAGCGAGACATCCCCGATTTAATCCGTTATAAGAATGAGATCCGCTCGGAGCTGAATACTGCCGAAAACTTTGATATAGAAATTGAAAACCTGGAAAAGCAAATTGCAAAACAGGCAGCTGAATTGAAAAAAAGAGCCTTGATTCTTCATAATAAGCGTTCAGAAATCGGCAGTCAGCTTTCTGCCGGTGTCGTGAACTCCCTGAAATATCTTGGGATCGAAAACGCGGCTTTCCGGGTTGATGTGAACTGGCTCTACAGCCAAAACGGCTGGATACAGATTGACGGCAAACCGGTTCAGTGCACTATAAACGGCTGTGATGATGTCCGGTTTTACATTTCCACCAATAAAGGTGAAGATCCGAAGCCCCTGGCCAGGATCGCTTCGGGTGGCGAGATCAGCCGGGTAATGCTTGCAATGAAATCTATCATTGCCCGTGAACAGCATCTTCCGGTCATGATTTTTGATGAGATCGACACAGGAATCAGCGGAAGTGTTTCAGAAAAAGTGGGTAAAATGATGAGGAGCCTGTCCGAACAGTGCCAGATTGTGGCTATTACCCATCAGCCGCAAATCGCCAGCCAGGCACACAAACACTATCGTGTTGAAAAGATAGAAGAAGATGATCGTACGGTAACCAGGATCAAACCGCTGTCGGAAGAGGAACACATCCGGGAAGTGGCAAGCCTGATGAGCGGTGAAGAGATAACCGATTCAGCACTCAGCAGCGCACGTGAACTTATTGAACGCGGCAGCATCAGAAACTGAATTCAGGGAGATGTCTGAAAAGTTAAGTTTACCACAGCTCATTTAAAATTGATGTAGCATTAGTTCTTCGTGTTACCTTGTGTCCTCGCGACATCGTGGCAAATCCCGGAGTTTATTGCCACGAATCTGCCAGCTGGCGAAATGAAACAAACTTTAATTACTAAGCCATCCATAAACCAAATATCACTTTTTTGGACAGCCTCAATAAAAATCATAAACTTTTAACTGGTTCTTGTTTATCTGACTTGTTTACATAATATTATAAGAGAAACGGGCAACTGTTTTTGAATCATTGCACTCCCGTGAAACTATTCATTTAAAATCATATCATGAGTAAACAACACTCCGAAAAATTTGTGAAGCTTGTAAACGATGCGCTGACTCGTGTAAAGGAGATAGATTCCGAAGAGACAGCCGGATTGATCCAGGATGGGGAAGAATTTTCACTGATCGACGTTCGAGAAACCCATGAATGGAAGCAGGGAAGAATTCCCGGGGCTGTTCACCTGAGCAAAGGTGTTATCGAGCGCGAGATCGAATCTGTAATTCCTGATAAAAAAAGAGATATCATCCTCTATTGCGGCGGAGGTTACCGAAGTGCACTGGCTGCTGATAATTTAAAAAAGATGGGATACAAAAATGTGAAATCACTTGCCGGCGGCTGGCGGAAATGGAAGGAGAAAGATTTACCCACCGAATCATAATTTCCAGGCACATATAGTAAGCAGTATGCAGTATGTTGATTTTTAAATCTCTTTTTAAAAATCTACTGAATTGAAAAATCCAACATCCACTGTATAGTATCCACCCACCATCTTCTCATCATAGGCATGAAGACGTGTCACAATTTTTGAACAGTCAGCCGAAAAACTGTCTTCAAAATTACCGTTTTCAGGCTTGATTGTCCTGCTTACCCTTTGATTTTCGCACTCATAAGATATCCGTATGCTGTCAGCTTTGGATCTGGCTTTTGTCATCAGTTCAAAACCTTCCAGGTCCAGCGGCTGTTTCAGGGTCCATTCAATATTGTTCAATGCAGGATGTGTAAAATTGTAAAGCTCCTCAACCGATACTTCCTCCTGATTTTCCCGGTCATATTCAATGTCATTGGTAAAATAGACTTCAACAAACGGATTTTCCTCCAAATAATTCAAAGCAGCCCGGTGTGTTTCGGTCTCGGACTGATGTTTGGAAATCTTTCTCCCCTCTGAATACAAAACGTATGTCTCATCCTGAGATTCACTGCCTGTCAGGGCTGTATATCCTGAAGCAGACCCCTGCGCCACATTATCGCTTGTATCGGTTTGACGCTCCTCCGTACTGCAGCCCGCAAAAATAAGTGCCAGTATTAGTCCCAATGATTTCATATGAAAATGTACTAAAAAAAGATGAATAGATTATCTTCATCTTCATTTAGACAAAAAGTCCCCGCATCGATTCAGTTATACCGATTATACCTCTTTTTTAACGTCTCTAAATTTTTAAATTATATTATAAATAACAAATATAATTAAAGAGGACGATATGAAAGGAATGATTCTTGAAAATATAAAAGACCTTGCTAAAACAGATCAGCCTCTGACTCTCAAAGAACTTCCGAAACCGGAACCGGGCCCGGATGACGTTCTGATAAAGGTAACTGTCTGCGGCGTATGCCATACTGAACTGGATGAAATTGAGGGCCGTACAGCTCCTCCTGATTTTCCTGTAGTACCCGGACACGAAGTTGTGGGAATTGTAAAACAGTGCGGGGATAGAGTGACAGAGGTAAATACTGGAGAACGTGTCGGTGTGGCCTGGATCTACTCAGCATGCGGGGAGTGCGAACACTGTCTTGAAGGCGACGAAAATCTCTGCCACAATTTTACAGCCACAGGCAGGGATGTAAACGGAGGATACGCAGAATATATGGTGGCCCCTGCCTCATTTGTCTATCGCATACCCGGTTCCATTCCGGACGAACAGGCCGCGCCCATGATGTGCGCAGGAGCCATCGGTTACCGTTCACTTATGCTTGCGGAAATAGAAAATGAAAAACGTCTTGGATTAACAGGATTCGGAGCATCCGGCCATCTTGTCCTGAAGCTGTCGCGTTATCTTTATCCGGATACCGATATCTATGTGTTCGCCCGAAGTGAAAAACAGAGGGAATTTGCATTGGAGCTCGGAGCAGCATGGGCGGGTGACACTGAAGAGGAATCACCACAAAAACTACATGCCATCATCGATACAACACCCGTGTGGAAACCGGTTGTGGAAGCTTTAAAAAACCTGGAGCCGGCCGGAAGATTGGTCATAAATGCCATCAGAAAGGAGGATGCAGATATTGATTACCTGTTGAACCTGGACTATACAGAACATCTCTGGAAAGAAAAAGAGATTAAATCAGTGGCAAATGTAACCCGGAAGGATGTAACGGAATTTCTGAACGTTGCCGCTGAAATACCCATCGAGCCCGATGTTACTCTCTATTCATTGGAAGAAGCAAACAGTGCCCTGATGCAAATAAAACAGGGTGGCGGAAAGGGTGCCGTTGTTCTGAAAGTAAACGATACAGACACTGTTTAAATTAGATTATTTGCATATTTTACACCCTCTTGAGTAACCGGGTAACATAAAAACTCCATCATTACCTTTGTGATTTTTACGCCAGAGCTGATTTTACTTTTGCTTGCCTTTTCAAAGTCGGATGAATTTGAAGGAGATGAACTCTGTCTGAAAATTAAAAACGGGGACCAGGACGCATTTAAAAAATTTTTTGAAACCCACAATCAACCGCTTTATCGCTTTTTGGTCAGCAGAGGCGTTGACGGCCCAGTTGCAGAAGATCTTGTTCAGAAGGCTTTTCTCATGATTTGGGAAAAAAGAAACGGGATTGATCCTGAAAAATCATTGAAGGCATACCTTTTCCAGATAGCCTATTCGCGAATGCTGAACCATATCCGTGATCATAAAAAGTTTGACGATGGCCGTGATATTCCCGACCGGGAAAGCAGCAGAACTCCGGAAGACGATCTTGAAAACCATCAGCTGAAGACGGCAATTGATAAAGCTGTGGCTGCTATGCCTGATAAGCGCAGAATGGTCTTTGAATTCTGTTTTTTAAAAGATTTTACCTATAGAGAAACAGCCGAAGCAATGGATGTGAGTGTGAAAACTGTAGAAAATCACATGGCACTCGCCCTGAAGGATATGAGAAACTCTCTGAAAATGTTCCGTGAAAAAAATAAATCTGATTAGGGGTAAAATCCGGGTGGTGTGTAACACAGGTGAACTCAAACATAATTCATAAAATCATGTTCTCAATAAAAAATAAAATCTACAACTTGAAAGCTTTGCCACTGGCTCTTTTGGCAGGTTTACTATTCTCATCCTGTACGATAGACAGTGTAGACTCAACCACCGATGAAATTTCTGATGCTGACCTGGAAGCTGCCGGTCAAATTATCGGGGAATCTCTTTCCGACCAAAATGACGGTATTTTAACCAGTTTGAATGATGCTATTGCCATTCCTTCAGAAGGAGGATTTGACGGTGTTGCTTCATCAACACTGGCCAAACCATCAAGTTCTTCAGCAAATGACGATGATGAAGATAATAGCGGCAGAGGCTCTGAGAGAAACTTCAGTTACTCTTTTGACCCCGAAACAGGAACACATACGCTTTCTTTCGACAGAAGCGTAAACAGGCCAAACTTTTCAAAAAGTTCTTCCGCCACGCTTGAGTATATATTCCTGGATATAAACGGTGAATTTATAGTATTCCCGAGAGCCCAGCGCGACAGAATTGAAACCATAGACTTTTCAGGCATTCGAAACGGTTCCCTTGAAACTCCCCGTAAAAAATCTTCTTTTGAACGGGAAGATGAGTTTCTGATTGACGGACTGACCGACGGATCTCCTTTCTTATCTATTGACGGCGTTCACAGAGGTTCCGGAAATTTTGAAGCAAGCGGGTCTGACGGACAGCCCCTGGAAAGAAATTATACCATTCTTGTCGATTTCCTGAATGTGCAGATCGATAAATCTCTGGCGGAACTGGGCGGTGATCTCAGTAAAGGAGTCACGGGCACCCTTACTTACGAAATTAATATCAACCGTACCAGGAACGGCGATACCGAGACAAAAACAATCCAGGGTACCGTTGAGTTTACCGGTGACGGAACCGCGCTTCTCAGGTTTGCTGATTTCTCTAAGATTTTCAGAATAAAGCTGGATGACGGAAAGGTGTTTGATGATGATGAATTTGAAGGCATCGTCCGGTCTGTCGATCTTGATGAATCCTTTTTCACTCTTGCCAATGGGCAGCGCGTAAAAGTGACTGATGCAACCGAAATTGAAGGCGATGGTGACCTCTTCTCTCTTGAGGAAGTTGAGCGTGCCATTCAGAACGGTTTTATCGTAGAAGCTGAAGGTGAAGTGGAAAGAAGAGAAGGTTCAGACTTTCTGTTTGCAACTGAAGTTGAATTTGAACTTGATGCCGATGCTGATTTTGAGGGAATCGTTCAATCCGTAAACCTGGTTGAATCTTCATTTACACTCGAAAACGGCCGGGTATTCCTGGTAACGGAAGAGAGCGAAATCGAAGATGACGGAGACTTTTTCTCCCTGGAAGAAGTTGATCTCGCCATTCAGAATGGTCAAATCGTTGAAGCTGATGGTGAATTCTTTCGCCAGAGAGATACTGACGATAATATAGTACTTGAAGTGGAATTTGAATCAGACGATGATGATGACAGTGATGGTGATGGCGATGACAATGAAGATGACGACAGCAGCGATGATGACAATGACGACAGTGATGATGATGTATAAATAACCACCCGCTTATTTCATAATGTGAGTGATGTGGTCCTGCCCGTCACTCACATTTATTAACATGACTTTTTTATACAGCCACCAATGAAATGAATAATAATCAACTGCCACATAACGACCCGGACCTGGTACTTGCAAAAGAAATTGGCGAGTGCAGGGATAATCGTGTGGCCTTGAATACAATCAGTGATAATCTGCCTGAATATTTATTAGCATATAAAAAAGAAAAAGAGACTGTTGAAAATGAGATCGCCGTGCCGCAGGAGAGAATGTGGCAGTTTATCGAAAATGAATTGCCCGCAAGTAAACAATCCTCACGAATATATTCACTTAATTTCATCAGCCCCCAATATCTGCGCATTGCAGCTGCTATTCTGCTTGCAGCTCTTGTATCACTTTTCTATTTGATTCCTTCACAAACACCTGATCTAATTGCCGAAACGGGTCAGTCCATTACTGAAATAAACCTGGCTGATGGCAGCAAAGTTGTGCTTAGGCCACACTCCGCTCTTTGGAAACTCTCAGATGATAATGAGAACCGGCAAGAATATCGGCTGGAAGGTGAGGGCTATTTCACTGTTGAAAGCAATCCTGAAAGAGAGTTCTCGGTTACAGCCTCAAATGGCAGGGTAACTGTTTTGGGAACCAGGTTTGTGCTAAGTGACTGGGGAAACCAAACCAGGGTATTTCTTGAAGAGGGGTCCGTGCAATTTGAAGTAATTGAAACGGGTGAAAAAGCAGATCTTGATCCGGGTGAAAAAGCCGTTATCAGCAATAAAAAATTAACAATGCCGGAACCCGCAGAAGAAAAACTGTTTACCTCGTGGATGAATAATCGACTGCAGTTTTCGAACAGACAGGCCCGCTCAATTTTTAACGAACTGGAATATCATTTCCAGATACGGATACAGGCACCCGGGTCGATCGAACAGGAATCTCTCGGCGGCTCAATCACTCTTGACCAGAAGGATCAGGCCCTTCGGGATCTTGGCATGGTTCTGGGCGGCTCCTTTGAAACAAGTGATGGCACAACCTACCAATTTGTACCAGGAACACAATGATGAGATTCATCCTGAGAATAATTTTTTTCGCTTTTTTCCTGATAAGTACGACAGAAAGCCTGGTCGCTCAAAATGAGTTTGCATACTCCAATAAGCCGGTTCAGGAGATTTTTGAAGATATCCAGGAAAAGAGTTCCTGGCGTTTTTTATACAGGGAATCTCTCATTTCAGATATCAGACTTACAATTAACAGCAGTGAAGATGAACTGTTTCAAAAAATGAACCGGCTGCTGAATCAATACGGGCTCAGGCTGGACGTGGATGAAGAGCGGTTCCGGGTTTTGCTGCTTCAGGCGGGGGGAAATGAGACGTCCGTAAATCGCCTCTCTGTAAACGGTCAGGTTGTTGATGCTGAAACCGGTGAAAGGCTTCCTCATGCAACAGTTTCATGGCTCGAAAATGAACGGCTGAAAGGAGTATCGACCGGAAGCGCCGGAACATTTCATTTCACAACAAAGCCTCAGGATAACATTCTTCGGGTAAAAGCTTCCTATGTGGGATACAGAAGTGAAGAAATCCGGCTTCAGACAGACACCGGATCTGAAATACGGGATCTTACCATTCGGCTGAAACCGGAATCAGTCAGGGGAAATGAAATTGTAATTTCAGGAGCCTCTTTTTATGCTTCATCCGACAGCACATTCCGGGGATTAATTGAAACCGGGCGGTTCAGTCCCTTCGGTGAGAGCAACGCCGTACGCGCACTCCAGGTGCTTCCTTCTGTTGGAATTACCACAGCTTTAAACGACGGTTTGAATATTCGCGGCAGTTCTCCGGATGGTTTACTGGTTATGCTCGACGGAATCACTGTTTTTAATCAAAGCCATCTTTTTGGACTGCTCGACAGTTTTAATGAAGACGCACTGCAGTCGAGCGGTTTTTTTTATGACGTAACTCCCGCACAGGTTGAATCTCCTACAGGCGGAACTCTTTCACTCATTACACGTACAGGCTCATTAAACAGTACCCGCGCCAAAATCGGGATCAGTAATTCCAGTTATAAAGCAACGATCGAAGGACCCCTGATGAACGGAAAGTCCAGCTGGCTGATCTCCGGTCGCGGTTCCCTACTGAATACTGTTAACTGGTTTAATAACTCAGACCTGATACAGTGGGGACTGGATATCAATCGTCCCTCCACTCTTGACGGCGGAAATTTTACTGACCTCAATTCCAGCCTGGTTACACCGCTCAATTCAGATGCGGAATTCTTCGATCTGCATGGAAAACTCTATTTTGAAGGAAGTTCGGGGAGTCGCTGGATTGCAAGTGTTTATTACGGCGGCGATTTTACCAATCAGCTTGTTGACCGAAGAGTACGTTCTTTTAGCAGCGATTCCCGATTTGATAACCAGGAGTTTATAACTGAAAATGAATGGGGAAATTTTACCGGAACAGTGAAGCATCAGCGGCAGATTTCTGACATTGTCTACAGTCATACTATGACCGGAATCAGTTCCTACGAATCAGATTTCCTGAGAGAAGATTTTGTTTATACAAGGATAAACAGGTCAGACGGTTCAAATCAGATCAATGTTTTTACATTCCCGTTCCGGAATAAAAGTACCATGAACCAGTTCAAAGCAGAACAATCTCTTGATTTTATTTTTAATTCATTTTCAGCTACAGCCGGTGCTTCATTTTTTTATTACCGGGGTGATTACAGTGAAAGTTCATTTGAGAGGCCATCTTTTCTTATTCAAACAGAATCCAGCCAGTTAGATGGCTTTTTACAGGCTGATTTTATGGACTTACCCATGATGAATCTGCATCTCGGAATGCGATACCACTACTACGAAAGCGGAGGCTATAACCGGTTTTCACCAAGGGTTAAATTAAAATTACTGCCCGATTCACCTGTTTCACTTGGCTTCGGGTTCAGCAGAAATCATCAGTTTCTGCATCGCATCGGACTTGATAATGCGGTAACATCTGATATATGGATACTCACAAATGAAGAGCAGCCTCCATCCTCGGTTGATCACTTTTCCGCCGGAATTTATATACAGGTATTGCCAAAATCATTTCTGCAGGTTGAAGGGTATATCAAAAATTCAGAAAATTTACGGTTACACGAAATCAATGTGCAAACTTTGTCAAATACATTTTCAAATACCCCGTGGTTTTTTGAAAATGAGGGTGAGGCTCGCGGAATTGAAGTACTGACCAGGCATCTGTTCAGCAGGTGGACTTTCACTCAAACATATTCACTTTCATCTATGGAATTACAGAATTCCTTTATTCTGGATGGCAAACCTTTTAATGCAGACTGGGATCGTACTCATACTTATACAGCAACTGCAGAATTCAGACTTGCGCAACCGCTGAATCTTCATACATCATGGATTGTGGCATCCGGAACGCCAAACAATATCTCGCTTAACAACAGTATTGCTGATGAACCGGAACGTCTTGGAACATACAAAAGACTGGATATAACTTTAAACTATTCTGATAATCTTTTTAAAGGAATTCTCGATGCGAACTTGTCTCTCTACAATGTTCTGGATAATCAAAATCCGTGGTATCGCGAATTTACACTCGCTATTGATGAAAGCAGGCGCCTTCCACGTCTTGAACCGGTACCTGTGAATGTTTTTGATCTTGGATTTCAACCTTCTTTTGAAATTGTGTTTTCATTTTAAACTCCTCTGAAAACAAGAATCTATCTTACAAAGAACAACAAACCTTTAGATACATCTTAATCGTAAAAATTTCAAATTGCCTTTTGAAATGAAAATGTAATGTGATCTTATCGTGTTTGTAAATTTTAGTAAATGCATTTTCTATCGTTGATTACTACATTATCTTGAATAAATAAAAATCTGAAGTAAAACAAAATAAATTGTAATAAATGTGTGCAATAATTAGTTAACTAATGTACAAATAGAAATATTTGCAAATAATAAGTTACATTTCTAAAAAAAGGTGCATGAGCGTCTTTTTGCAACGTAAAAAAAAATATAGTGTAAAATGGATATTAAATTCGTTAAACGTTCTCAGGTAAATTCGAGTAAGCGAAGGGCATCTAAATTCAAACCTTTGATGGATGCTCTTGATAAGCTTGAGCCCGGAGGAGATGCTGTTCAGGTATCTTACCAAAATGAGAAAAGTGTAAATTCAATGCGGACTGCTGTATATCAGTACAACCAGGAAAACAACGTAAAAATTAAAAGCGGAAAAGATGCCGCTAATAAAAAGATCTATTTTTACAGAGAAAAATAGATCTTGCAGCGAAAATTCTGCTGTTTTTTTTAATTGATTTTAAATTTCATCAGGCTTTTCGTTCAAATAAAATTCCCTGAGAAACTCCCAGGCGGTAGGTATCAGAAACCGTTCTGGGCTGCATACCGGGTGTAGCAAGTGCAACTTCCCATCCCGGTTTTTTTATATTAGGAAGATCCAGCCGCACCGGTGTAATACTGCGCGGCTGACCTTCCATATTAGCCAGGAATATAATTTCTTTTCCGCTTACATAATCCTTACGATACCCGTAATAGGTAGCTGTGGAATTTACAGGTTCTACATAGTGTAACCGGTCTTCATCCCTGAAACTGTTGCGAAGCCAGGGATTATTCAGGCGATACTTTCTGACTCTTAAATTGAAAGCCGTTTTTTCGTTGTGAATTCCTGCAAAGTGATTTTCAGCGTTGCAAAAGTGGTGTAAATCGGCCATCCATGCAGTTGCAAATTTATTCAGTGAATCCGGTTCCCATCCCCTTACCTCCAGGTTTTCAAGGTTATTCAGCATTCCTGCAATTTCCGGGATGTTATAGTTTGTGACTTCAATAAACCGCAGAAGGGCATGTGTGAAAACCTGCAGATGCTTAAATGTTTTAAAACCAAGGTTTTTCAAATTCCTGAAATAGAGCTGATCCTGGTAGTCTTTTTCGTTCACCTGCCAGTGCAGAAAAAAAGCTTCTTCTGCGGCAACTTTTAGAGCGTATTCAGTATCTGTATTTCTGATAAAACTCCAGGGGGCATGTACAAGAGCCTGAACAAAATCCATTGGCACACCGGGCATAAATCCATTCATGAAAAGAGTTGTGGACGGGTTGTTGTAAGCCCTGTTCATAATTTCTTTCAGGTCGTTGCCAAGCAGTGTATTTACCCGTATCACCGATGGATCTGTTTGTGAACCCCGGCGCATTGTATCGTGATTTGCATAGCCGCTGATCCATCTGCCGCCAAATTTCGCAGTTTCTCTGACTCTCCACCATTTTGACATCCAAAAAGTGAATAGATATGGCGTATTATAAGCGAAGATCATCGGTGCCCACTGAAAACAGTGATCCTGTTGTTTGATGACATCTCTGTAGGTAGAGGCAAGTTCCCAATCCTCGCGGGGCCACGGTCTCCCATCTTCAAAAATCATCCATGGTTTGTATTCAATCCCGCACACACTTTGCGTTTCTTCACTCATCTGGTTTAAAAACTCGTCATCATGTATAAGTGCATCTTTATTTGCATCATAATATTTAAAATCCTGGGCTCCGTCTACACGTATTGAGTCAACTCCCCAGTTGACCTTTCTCCTTTGCATTTCAAGAAGCATCGCACGGATTACCGGATGCCTGAAGTTGAGATCCTGGCCATACATATTCGGGCCAGTGAAAAATTCATCAGGTAAAACATTAACCGCCTGGTTGTCGGCATGGCCAAATACGATATCCAAAACAACTCTAATGGGTCCTTCCGGGTAATTGTGAAGTGTTTCAATCAGTTCAAGAAATTCATCCGGGCGGCCGGTAGACAACAGCGACGGATTGATAGCAACAGAGCCAAATATGACAATGTCGTATCCCCAGTTAATAACTGATGGTTTTGCAAGTTTAACAGTCAGATTATCAACAGTAGAGTCGAGTGTAGTAATTGGCCTCCAGAAGCGGTGATTTTCAGGATGTTCGATAACCGGTTCCACCGGCATCAGCTGAACTGCATCAAAACCGGTAAAATTTTTCTCATAGAGAGTAAGGCTTTCTCCGTTTTTGATCTTATTTCCTATTCGCCGGTATAGTGATGAAAGGCTTCGCAAGGTGCCATCCTGAGTAGCCGTCGGAATATGAATTTCAAGGAGATTTACTGAAGGCGGCTGTCTTTTCGTATCATAATCAACAATTTTCGGCAGATATTCTGTAAAATATTCCTTGTCGTTCCTGTTTTTCTGTACCGAATCTATATCATATATCTCAGCCGGGGCATAAATGCCATATGGCAATGACCATGCCATCGGATCATTTACATATTTATCTTCATTTCCACTGCGCAAAACGAATGAGTAAAAACTGCCGAACTGATCACGGTTACCTGCTCTAAGACCACTCACAACACCATACGCAAAAGCCTTATAACATTTCAGTTCTACTCTCTGGACAGCAAAATTTATGTGTTGTTCATCCTGGTTAAACCTGATAGGCTCAGTTGGGGTATATATTTCCAGCCATACAGAATCGCAATCTTCTATACCTGGATTCCAGATACAAAAACTTACAGAGGATCCATTTACATGAGATCCCAGCAGGCGGATAACCTTAGACGCTGCATTGAAGTTTTCACCCTGCAGGTAAAACTCCCTGATACCAGCAGATAGCTCCTTGGTTTGTTGATTCAGTAGTTCTAACTGAGACACGTCACTTCCTTTTTTCTTCTAATTTTTTGATTACGTTCAATTATTTACAGCTGGTACAGGAGACTAAAAAAAAGCCGCCAGTTCAATTTAATAAAATTAAACGGATAATCACCAGAAGGTAATAATAAGTGCAAGGGTTAAAAGCACCAGTATCGCTGAGTGCACCCGGTAATCTTTATACCATGGTAAATCACTGATCGGTTCAGCCAGCCTGGATTTCCACGTTATCCCTTCTACCTTTTCTTTCGGCGGTTTTTCACCCGATATGCTGACCAAAATAAATATCAGAATGCAAAGTAGAGTAAGAATACCGGCCGATATCGTAAAATGGATGTTTACAAAACCCATTTTTGAAAGTGTAAATACACTGAGCGAAAATAGATGGCCTGAAACAAGTGTAATAAATGCTGCATGCCTGTTTCCGCGTTCCCAAAACATTCCCATCAGGAATATGGCAACAACCGGTGGTACTATATAAGAGAAAGCTTCCTGTATGTACTGAAACATTCCGGGGAAATACTGTATCATAGGAGCCCAAACCGATGCGATTACCATCAAAATAATAGTGGTCCAGCGACCGATTTTTGCTGTCTCTTTTGGAGTCAGGTTCGGATTTTTAGGTTTGATAAAGTCCATGGTAATCAGGGTGGACGCAGAGTTCAGCGTGGAGTCAATGCTCGACATAATTGCAGCGATTAAGCCGGCAAGAACAAGACCGGTAATCCCGATTGGCAGTATTTCTGCAACCATTGTGGGGAAAACCATATCGGATTCGGGCAGACCCGGAAATATCGAAAACGCAAGTACCCCGGGTATTACCATTATAAAAAGCACAGGCAATTTCAGAAGCCCGCCAAGCATAGCACCCCAGCGTGCATTCTTTACATCTTTTGCTCCCAGTATTCGCTGCACAATGTATTGATTAGTGGCCCAGTAATAGAATCCCAAAACCGGAACACCGATCAGGGTACCCAGCCATGGCAATGCCGGATCATCGAGAGGCCTGATTACCGACATATTACCATCCGGAACACTTGCCATTGCAGCCTCCCACGAAAAATCAAATTCAGCAAACATAAGATAGGCGATCGTTGAAGATCCGAACAGGAGAATAATCGCCTGCATTACGTCTGTATAGACTACTGCTTTCAGCCCGCCTGCAGCTGTATAAAGCCCTGCAAAAATTGCAAGTGGCACGATCGTCTGCCAAAGATCCAGGAACGGAAAGAAAACTTGCATCACCAGTGCGCCGGCATATAATCCGCCTGCCGTGTCAACGATTATACTCAGGAAAATAGTAACCACGGAAAAGTATTTACGGGATCTGCTGTCAAATCGTCGTTCAAGAAACTCAGGTATAGTGTCAATTTTAGACCTGAGGTAAAAAGGGATGAAAAAGATAGCCATAAAAATGAGGACAAGTGTGGCCATCCACTCATAATTGGAAACGGATATCCCGGTAACATATGCCTGGCCGGTTAATCCAATCAGCGTTGTACTTGAAATATTGGAAGCAAAAAGAGAAAACCCAATGGCAGCCCACCCGAGGCTTCGACCTGCCAGGAAAAGATCTTCACCTGTGTCAGTCCTCTTCGATACATAATATCCTATTAGGATAATAAACAGAAAATAGCCTATAATAATCCCAATATCGAGATTACTTAATGTGATTTCAGTCATGTAAGGTCAGTAAGTGATTTATGTTGAGCTGCTGTTAAGAAAATAAATTAGACGAATAAAAAAAAATTTACTTCTAACCGGATCGTGAGAATTCATATAGAGTTATTTGTAACTAATTGCAGTTCAATATATTCACAATCCAATCCGGCAAATGAATATTTATTTCAACATCAATATGTTCAGGAAAAAGGATATATAATCTATTATTTTTGTAAACTTTTTCCCGGTAAAGCGCCGGCCCACTCCAGGTATTTCTTCCTGATGTCTGAGATATGCCGCTCAAGGGTTTCAAGTCTCCAGTTGTCTGTACATATGGGCGGGTGAACGTGTGCCGTACAAGTACCGGATCTTGCAAATAAGAAACCCCCTGAACTCAGCTCCCGGTTTCCTTCAAAATAGACAGGCACTATCGGGTAGTTCAAATCCATAGCCATACGAAAGGGGCCCTTTTTGAACGGTCCAATAACACCGGGATGCTTTCGTGTGCCTTCGGGTGCCATAAGAACTGATAGTTGTTTTGATTTAATTCTCTTGTATGTTTTCTGCAGTTTTTGAACTGCCTTATCAGAACTTTCACGCTTAATAAAAATTTGGCCCGTCAGATGGCCAAGTATGAAAAAGACCGGGTTATACTGAAGCTGCCATTTAACAACAAAACGGACTTTGGGTAGGCCCAGCGCAAGTATAGTCAATAAATCGAGTGTTGAACTGTGATTGATAATAAACACGGCAGGAGAGGTAAGTTCTTCACAGTGCATTTTTACCTTAAAACGGATTCCGGCTGTTAAAAATACCGGTTTTACAATCAGGGGTGCAATGTTTTCGACCACAAAATTAGCTGATTTTCCGAATGAAAGAATCAGCAGAATAAAAATAACCGGCGTAAAAATAACCAGCAGAATAAAAAATAAAAATATGGAGAGGATGCTTCTCACATATTCAATCGGCCTTAAGCTCATAAAACCTTTTTTTTGATTTAGCCCGGATTTCTCACCCTTTACTTATATAATATATTCAGCTTTACATTAACGAAATGCATCTTCAAAATGAGTTATATCAGGTGCACCTTGTCCCTTTTGAACAATTGCAATGATATCAAACCTTACAAGTGCTGTTTCCATTTTTCTTTCATAAATCCAGGCCTCTGCCGCTTTCCGCATATTTTCTTCTTTAGAGTTGGTTACAAACTCTTCAGGTCTTCCAAAGAATGTACTGCTTCTTGTTTTTACTTCCACAAATACAATTGATTCGTGATCATAAGCTACAATATCAACTTCTGCCTTTTCAAAAAAGTAATTCCTGTCAATAATAATCCACCCCTTTGATTCAAGATAGGCTGCAGCCAGTTCTTCCCCTTCATTTCCGACCTGTCTTGTGGATTTTTTACTCATCATACATATCATCTATTACTTCAGAATCATCCGACTTGCCCGATTTCTTAAAAGAACGATGTGCTTCGGCAAGTTTTACCAGTTGTTTTAAAAATTTTAAATTCTTTTTGTTGATATAAGGCAGCATCGCTTCCGTAAAACGATTAAACATATCCAGAAATTCAACGAAATTCTCAAGTCTCTCTTTCAGTTCGGCCTCGTGTGTGCTTAACTCTTCCGGGCTGTCAAAAAGTGTGAGGCACTGTTTTAGATTATTCCTGATGGGTGCAATTTCTCTCTGCTGGCGCTCTTTTACGATTTTGGCTACAATATTCCAGACATCTTTTTCAGCCGTATAGTAATCTTTTCTCTCTCCTTTTTTATGCACTTTGTAAATAAGCTGCCACTGAATAAGATTACGCAAGTTCATATTTGCGTTACCCCGGCTGATATCCAAACCGCTCATGATTGCATCGGTATCAAGCGGTTCACTCTTGGCATATAAAAGAGCGTGGATCTGTGCCATGGTCTTGTTAATTCCCCAGGCCGATGCCATCTCTCCCCAAAGCAGAACAAACTGGTCTATTGCCATTTGATATTTTTCAGTTTGTTCTTCAGCCATGCAATCAGGTATTATTCTTATGCCTTCTCTTCAGGTTTTGCGGATGTATCTTCAGCCGGTTTTGCTTTTTTATCAGTTTTATCCGTTTTTTCATCTGATTCTGATGCAGAAGCTTTACGTCCGTTTTTCCTGTCACTATTTTTATAATCGGTTACATACCAACCGTCTCCTTTATAAACCACTCCGCCGCCGCCGGTAATAATTCGTTTCACGGGCTGGCCGGTGTCCGGACATTTTTCCAGGGGTTTATCATTTATTCCCTGAATAATCTCAAAAACAGACCCGTCTTGTCGCTTGTACTCATATGTAGGCATAATCAATAATATTAATTTGTGTTTCACGCACAGGTAAAGCAGAAAACGTGCCAAATTTGTTACGATTAACAAATTGTCAAATTCTCAGCGGAGTGATAATAAGTATTTTTTTATCTTTTTAACGAGTCAAAACCGTTTTGGATTCTTATGACGGCCTCATGAAGATCACTGAGTGAGGCCGCATAACTTAAACGAATTCCTGCTGGTTCGCCAAATGCATCTCCGGGCACGGCGGCAACACCAAAATTCTCGAGCAGGTAGAGACATAATTCAGTACTGGTGCTAATTTTTTCACCCAATTCTGTTTTGGATCCATACAACTCAGAAACATCAGGAAACACATAAAATGCGCCGGAAGGCAGAAAACACCGAACCCCGTCGATTCTGTTTAGTGCATCCACCAGGAAATCACGGCGATTTTTAAAGGCATTACGCATCTCCAGCACCGGTTTCATTGTTCCGTTACAGGCTGCAATGCCCGCTTTTTGTGATATCGAACTGGGGGCAGATGTTTCCTGGCTTTGAAGTTTCGCAACTGCAGATGTAATTTCCTTGTCAGCAGCCAGGTATCCCAGTCTCCATCCGGTCATTGCAAACCCTTTTGAAAAACCGTTTATGAGTATTGTCCTGTTTTTAAGCTCAGGAGCTGCACTCAGAATACTTTCATGATCATTTTCAAATACTATATACTCGTAAATCTCGTCTGAGATAATCAAAACCTTCGGATGCTCTTTTAAAACATGCGCCAGTTCTGTCAGCTCTTCCTTTGTATAGCATGCTCCGGTCGGGTTCGAAGGTGAACAGAGTATAAGCGCTTTGGTCTTTTTGGAGATCGCTCTTTCAAGCTGATCGGCAGTAACTTTGTAATTATTTTCAAAAGCAGTGGGTATAACAACCGGTTTTCCTCCTGCCAGTTTTACCATCTCGGGATAGGAAACCCAGTAGGGAGCCGGAATAACAACTTCATCACCGGGGTCGATAAGAGCGAGCATTGAAAAACCAATCGATTGTTTGGCACCATTCGATACCAGGATCTGATCCGGTGAATAGTCGAGGTGATTATCCCGTTTTAACTTCCCGGCGATAGCCTCTCGCAGCTCCGGCATTCCCGAATTCATTGTATAGCCATGAAAGCCCCCGGTTATGGCATCGATAGCAGCATTGCAAATGTGCGCCGGGGTTTTGAAATCCGGTTCTCCGGCACTGAGCGAAATAACCGACCTGCCCTCCCGCTGAAGCTGTTTTGCTTTGGCTGAAATTTTAAGTGTCTCTGATGGTGATAATTCACTGACCCGTTTAGATATCATAACAACGAAAATTTTAAATTTTTACCCTGGTTGGTTTTTGAAATGCTTCTAATCAATCAATTTGTGTTTGAATCCGTAAATGTCTTTATCCCGGCGCTTACGGATTTACAAATAACTCTTCGTAAATTACCAAATTAAACTGCTTATATCTACGAAAAGAAGTTACGAACCGGATTCGGGATGATATTTTCTCAGAAGTGCCTTTGCTACATTTGATGGAACAAAACTGCTCAAATCTCCCTGCCAGTAAGCTACCTCTTTTACAATAGTAGCAGAAATAAATGTCAGTTGTTCATCAGGCATCAGGAAAACTGTATCCACTTCAGGAGCAAGCCGACGGTTAGTTAGTGCCATACGGAACTCGTATTCAAAATCCGAGATCTGCCGAACTCCCCGGATCATAATTTTTGCCTCTTTTTTTCTTGCATAATCGACTAAAAGACCTGAAAATTGCTCCACTTCAACTTTATCACTCCACGGTTCTTTCTCAATACACTCTTTTATCAATGAAACGCGTTCATCACCGGTGAATGCAGCATCTTTCCGGTTATTAACCGCAACTGTGACAATAATTTTGTTAAACAGGTGGGTCGCACGATTCAGTATATCCAGGTGACCGAACGTAAAAGGATCAAAAGAACCCGGGTATAAGGCTGTTTTACTCATAATTTAATTAGTTTCATTGGATTTGGGCTGAAAGATACTGACAATTGTACGGCCGTACGGCTTGGTATAAACACAGTTCGAATGAGAGGCAAAATCATGCCTCTTGTCATGTTCCAAAACAAAAAAACCATCTTTATTCAGCATGTTATTAACCAAAATTTTACCCGGTAAGTCAGCCAGTTCAAAATAATCATATGGCGGATCTGCAAAGATAATATCAAAACTCGACTCTTTATTTCGGTCCAGATAATCTTCTACCCTTGCAGCAACAGTTTCTACCTGGTCAACAATATCAAAAGATTGCGCAAGTTTTTCTATGTGCTTCAAATGTTCCGGCTCGGAGTCCACAAAAACCACGGATGCAACTCCTCTTGAAATAGCTTCGAATCCAAGATTTCCGCTCCCAGCAAAAAGATCAAGAACGGTTCTGTTTTCAAAATAGATCCGGCTTGAGAGTGCAGAAAAAAGTCCTTCTTTGGTTCTGTCGGAAGTGGGACGCAGTAAACCGGTCGGCGGTACCGGTATTTTTCGCCCCTTTAGCGTGCCGGTTATGATTCGCATAGCGATTCTTCAGCGTTGGTTTAATTGTACCTGTTTCGCATCCAGATTTAATGAAAGCATTACGGCCGGAAATGCTTTGCCCAGATCAAAACCATATGTTTTTTCTTCTGCACTTACTTTCATTTTTGAAAGCGAATCCATTAACAGAATGTCATCTGCATCATACCAGATGGTCGATTGTATATCGAGTAACTCAGAAGCTTTGCTGCCATAAACGTATACCTGGTCGTGAATCCCATCCATCCAGCTTATATGCCTGGAGTGATACTTCCATAAAAAAGGAATGTCTGAAATAGAATCGTACGTCAGGTAAGTTGAACCGCGTAATTTCCCAAAGAGATAGGAAGCTATAGCAATATAATCATGCTGACAATGTACCGTCATAAACGACCCGTTTACATTAGTCAGCAGCTGCCACTCTGCTCCCAATTCAAATTCAGACAGATATTCAGTATTTGCAAACTCCCTGATGAGTTTCGAATACCTGTTTATGATGTTATTTCTGCGAATCAACAGAAATTTATAGTCCTGATTGGCAAGTGTAAACCACGTGCTGTGAAGGTTTTTACGGGGTGTTCCGTTCATCAGAACATCAAGACAGGGTTCCCTCTCTTCCGGCTCCTCATAAACCGACCGGGGTACCAGTGTCCAGCACTCATTCACTGCAGGTAAAAGCATGCGAATTGTGTTGCACTGATATTCCGATTTAATATCCAGAATTGTTTTTTCAATACCGGCAATATTTTCAATATGATCACAACTTATGGCAGTTCTGATATCAAAATTGAAGTTAACACAACCGATATGAACAAGAGTATTAGGTTCACCTGGTTTATTGATGGCATACAGAAGCTGATGTTCAGTGAAACAAATTCCGATACACGCGTCTGGCTCTTCCATCATGTATTAATTCCAATTCGGCGCATTTAACATCGTTGTGCGTTGTAAATCACCGATTGCATCTTCAGAATCGGGATCTTCCAGCAGGTATATTTGCGGGCGAAGTGTATCATTCAGGGTATACTCAAACCTGTTATGGGGAGGTCTTGGAGAGTAGACAAGTGAATCCGGGTTGTATGATGACCTTCTGAATTCGAAACGTTCATCAGCTGTTGCTACCATCAGAGAATCTGTCTTCACAAATTCCACAATACTGTCGAGACCGCCTTCTGTGGGCGGAAAATCCCCTCTTCTGTTTCTATATTGTACCAGTGCATCACGAACGAGGCCCATTCTGTGCCTGACATCTTCGGTCATTTCACGCTCTTCAAGTACAGCTTCATATGGTTCGGTTATTGACCTGTAGAGATACCAGGACAGAAATACTATTATAACAGCCAGTAATACGGTTAAAATCTGGTTTCTTTTATCTAAATCCATGAGAGCGTTTGTTAGTTACATTATGAATGAAATTAATAAAGCGAATCAGAAAATAAATGCAGGTTATCTGATATGCAACTCTAAGAGTATCAAGAATGTAATAATATTAATCATTTTATTGCTACTCTTTTTCGTAAAAAAAATAAATAGAATAATTTCAATGACTTATTTAATTCAAAAAAATTGAAATTTTTTGCCGTTTTCTAAAATACCATATCTTTGAACTCTTATTTCGGCTCCAGGTAAAGAAAACGTTCAAGCAGGGGACTTTTTAAACCTCTCTCCTCAAATTTTTCATATTTTCTGTTTGTTGTTTCCTGCAGCAGTGTCCGGATTGTATAATGCTCACCATAAAGTTTTTTAATACGATCGAGCGGCACACTGAATGGCGGCCCGTCCATCTCCTCCTGCGGATATTCAAAATGGTGTAACAGAATTTTTGTTCCGGGATCAGATAGTTCGAACAGTTTTTTCACGTAGTTTTCCTGTAATTTTTCAGGAATTGCAACAAGACCTCCCTTATCATAAACAACATCAACAGAATCCAGTTTTGATTTATTGAGTTTGAAAAAATCACCCTGCCAGATTTCGATGGGACCCGTTTTATAGATATTAAAGTCACCATTTTCAGTGATATTGGGTGTAAGCTGCTGCTCTTTAAAAAACTCCTTAACAGCTTTCTCTATAATTTCCACCCCTTTTACATTTGCCCCGTTACCGGCCAGCCAAACAAGATCTACCGACTTACCGCAAAATGGCACCAGTACCGCAGCCTTATCCGGCAGCCCGAGTTTTTCCCAAAATTTTTGCAATGGCTCATATCCGTTCTCCATATGAAAACCTATATGGCCCTTTTCCCATTTGCTATCCCAAAAACTTATTTCCATAACTTTATAGTTATTTTCGTTCGGCGTTTCAATTATTTTGTGTGATCGATGACATTGAAATCAATATAATAAACATGATACTCACAATTTGAATAAGCAAATATTAAGACTTGCTATACCAAATATCATCAGTAATCTTTCTGTTCCTTTACTTGGAGTAGTGGATACGGCGCTGGTAGGGCATTTGGATGAAGTTTACTACCTTGGCGCCCTTGCTGTGGGAAGTATGATTTTCAATTTTCTGTTTTGGGGTTTTGGTTTTCTTCGCATGGGAACAACCGGTCTCACAGCCCAGGCGTATGGTCAGCGAAGCCGCCTTAACATGATTATGATCCTGGCCAGGGTTCAGATCATTGCTTTTTCAATCGGGCTGCTGATCTTTATTCTTCAAAAACCGATCGCTGACCTCAGTTTCAAAATTATTCAAAGCGGTGCGGATGTAGAAACTTATTCCCGGATTTATTTTAATATCCGTATTCTCACTGCACCTGCAGTATTAGCACTCTATGGTATAAATGGGTGGTTTTTGGGCATGCAAAATGCCAAATACCCTATGATTGTAACCATTTTTTTAAATCTTCTGAACGTAGTTTTGAATATCTGGTTCATATGGTACATGGGGATGAATGTAGAAGGTGTGGCATGGGGAACCGTCATTTCAACGTACCTGGCACTGTTACTGGCCCTGTTTCTCTTCCGAAAAAAATACAAAAAATATACAGAGCACTACGTGAACCGGGAACTACTCAACCTTGAAGAACTCAAACGCTATTTTTCAGTTAACCGGGACATTTTTATCCGTACAATATGCCTCATTTTCACCTTTTCCTTTTTCACGGCAAAATCGGCTGAGCAGGGAGATCTTATACTGGCGGCTAATTCAATATTACTTCAGCTCTGGATGGTTGCGTCATACGGGATCGACGGATTTGCATATGCTGCCGAAAGCCTCGTTGGCAAATTCAAGGGCCGGCTGGATATAGACAATCTGAAACGGGCTGTCTATTATAATATGACATGGGGACTTGTTTTAGGCTTTTCAGGCAGCCTGATCTATTTCATTTTTGATGATCTTATTCTCGCTTTTTTTACCGATAAGAGTAATGTAATTCAGCTTGCAAAATCTGTAATCCTCTGGACTGTAGCCGCCCCGCTGGTATCGAGTTTTTGTTATATCTGGGACGGAGTTTTTATCGGTGCCACAGCAACGGTGCCCATGCGCAACTCCATGCTTGTATCAACACTAATCGTTTTTCTGCCAACTTATTACGTTGCAACTGAATTTATTGGTATTCACGGTTTATGGCTTGCCATGATTATGTTTATGATCACAAGAGGAGTTTTATTAACATTATTTGCAAAGAGCCATATTTTTGAGACAAGCTGAACAATTAAACTAAATTTGATAAAATGAAAAAAATAGTAATCATGCGTCATGCCAAGTCATCCTGGGACGACGACAGCCTGAAAGATTTTGACAGACCGCTGAACGACCGTGGACTGTATGATGCAAGCCTCCTGGGCGGGTTCATAAAAAGATCAGGCCAGTTGCCGGATTTGATTTTTTCTTCACCTGCAAAAAGAGCCCGCCAAACAGCCACTCTGTTTTGTGAATCTACATCTGTTCAGAATGACTCTGTTATCTGGACTGACAAATTTTATTATGGCAGTGCATCAGATTATGTGGATGCCATCCGCAGCTGCGATTTCAAAGATGTTGAAACGGTTATGCTCGTGGGACACAATCCACTTGTTGAGCAGACCGTGCGTTTGTTATGTGGTGAAAACCAGCATTCGCTTCTGCGCATGCCTACAGCAGCTGTGGTATGTCTTGAATATCCCGCAGATGACTGGAAAAGTGCGGATAATATCAGGAGCCGGTTTAAGTGGATGGTAACGCCCGGCATACTGAAAAAAATATAATTGATATCAATCTCTGATTTTCTGATACGTTTCAAGACGGTTCCCGCTATCCGCCGTGTCCATTTTTTTAAGAATATGTACAACTGCCTGATGAGGTGTCCGGCAAAAGTGATCTTCCCCAAGGTATTTTTTTAGTCCCGACTTGCCGGCCATATCACGCACCGGTCCTTTGAGTCCGGTCAGGTACAAGTCCATATTCCAGTTCCGAAGAGTCTTGATAACTGAAACCAATGATTCCACAGCAGTAGTATCAAGCAGATTTATGCTGCTTCCGTCAATAATTACATAGCGGGTCTTCCTCTCTTGTTCTTCACTTTTCTCAAGTATAAAATCTCTGAAAAATTCTGCATTCATAAAAGAAAATGATGCGTCTATACGCAGAATTAAAATACCCTCAATTTGCTTTGCATCCGGATTTCGTTCCAGGTTTTTGAATGACCTTGTATTGGGTATAACACCCAGTTCGGCAACGGATGGACGGCTTATTTTATAAAGCATCAGTAACATCGATGCGCCGATTCCCAGCAGGATTCCTTCCTGGATACCGACCAGCAGAGTAGATAAAAATGTAAATATCGCAATTCCCCCTTCACTTTTTCTTGTTTTGATCAAAAACACAATCTCTTCTACATCAACCAGGCCAAACACCGATACAATGATGATGGCAGCAAGTATTGGCATTGGTAAATAGTAAAACAGGATTGTGAGAAACAGCAGTGTTGTCAGAATTACAAGAGCTGTAAAAACATTATTCAGAGGGGTTTTGGTATCCGCCCCTTCAGCAGCAGCAGAACGGGAAAAACTGGCCGATACAGGCAGTGAGCTAAATAAACTGCCCATAAAATTGGAAGCGCCAATGGAAATAAGTTCCTGGTTTGAATCAATTAAGTATCCATGGCGCTTGGCAAACACTTTACCAAGCGATGTAATTGTCATAAACTGAACAAAAGCGAGAGTCAGCGCAGTCGGAAAAAGATTTCGGAAATTTTCAAAATCCAATCCGGGAAATGTGAGCGGTGGAAACCCTTCAGGTATAGCTCCAACAATTTCGACTTCCTGGTTTTCTATCCCGATAAACCACGCAAGTGCAGTGCCCAAACCCAATACAGTCATGGATGCGGGAATTTTTGGAGAATAATGTTTGATCAAAACCAGGAACAGAATAGCCGACAGTCCCCAGTAAAGGGTCGGCAAATGGATTCCATTTATATTTCCGAAAAATTCTATCAGAAGCAGAACTACATTCTGCGTACCGCTCAGCTGAATACCGAAAAGATTTTCAAACTGTGTTAAGGTAATGATGATCGGAGCCGCCATAATAAAACCTGTGATCACCGGCCTTGAAAAGATATTGAGCAGACTGCCAAGCCTGAATATTCCCATCAGCAACTGAAGAATACCTGTCATCATTGTAAGCAATATGACCAATCCTATAAGATCAACACTTCCGGAAACAGTAATAACGCTCAATCCTGCCGCAACAATCAGCATATCAACCGCTACCGGGCCAATGGAAAGGTGACGTGAAGTCCCAAAAAGAGGATAGATCAGCAAGGGAATCACTCCTGCATACAGTCCGTAGATCGGGGGTACACCCGCAATCACCGCATACGCCATTCCCTGCGGTATTAACATGACCCCGGTTGTTACTCCTGCTTTTAAATCACCTGACAAGTCAGATTTACTATATGAGAAAATCCAGCCGGATATTTTAAATAGTTTGCGATACCACTCTTGCATATTTCAAAATAATCAATGTATCGGTTTCATAAGCTGCTTGCCTCTTTTTGTAACACGTTTGGGAATAAACTTCGTTTAGCGAGGAAATTTTTTTTGGGTCTGTTTAAAAATTTACATTGGCCAGATTACGGGAGCCAGGATTATAACTACAGCCCAAAGCACCAGGGCGAGCGGAAAACCTGTTTTAAAAAAATCAGTGAATTTATAATTACCGGGCCCGTAAACCATCAAATTTGTCTGATAACCGATAGGGGTTAAAAGGGCCATGGATGAAACCATTGTAATACTTACGATAAATGCCCTGGGTTCCAGGCCCTGGGATTCAGCCATCGATACAACAATTGGAAACATCAATGCAATGGCGCCGTTATTTGTAATCGTTTCAGTTAATAAAGCTGTAACAAGTACAATCCCGATAAGAATGGCGCGAGGACCATAATCCGATGTAAATTCAATCATTCCGTTTCCTATCATTGCAGCTGCGCCACTAACTTCCATGGCCTTTCCCAGGGCAAGAGCAGATCCAATAACAATCAATACGGACCAATCAATCGCTTGCCGTGCCTTGCCCGCCTCGATAACCTTGCTGGCGATCAATACAGCCACACCTAATATTCCGGCCAGTGCTATGTGGAAAATTCCTGCTGTTACACTGCCGATTACTGCTATCAGCACAGCAACAGAAATATAAAAATTCTTACCGGGCGGTTCTCTTTTCAGTGATTCATCTTCAGTCTCTGCATTTTCACCTCCGGCTTCACTGGTCAGGTAAAAATCAGCAGAATCACCGTAGGCCTGCTGAAATCCTTTTTGTGTATCCAGCAACAAAACATCGCCCGGCTGAAGTTCAAACTGACCCAGGGGTTTTTGGATGCGTCTGTCTCCCCTTCTCACGCCGGTTACTGCTGCTCCAAATCGCTCCAGAATTTTGGATTGTTCAACCGTTGATCCAACCAGTCTTGAGCCCTCTTTTACTACCACCTGGTGAAGTTCCCTCTCTTGTTTTTCTTCTCGTTTTATCTTTCTCGGAGGCTCTACGGCAAGGCGAAGACCTGGATAGTCAGCAAGTTCAGAGGGTGTTTCAGAAGACTCTTCAGCCGGAGCATAAAAAAGATGATCTCCCTCGCGAAGTTTTAAATTTTCGGGAACAGGGGCAATTTCCCGGTTACGCCTGTTGATGCGCGCGAGGTGGAATCCCGGAAATTCCATAAGATTTGCTTCAGTAACGGTTTTACCTACAAGCGGAGTCTCTTCTGTGATTTCCAGTTCTACCAGAGATTCACGCCGCTTTTCCTCTTCATCACGTATATCTCTCCGATCAGGAGTCAGCAGTGGCGTAATAAAAACGATGTATATTAATCCTATTAAAGCACAGGGTACGCCCAGCCAGGCCAGCTCAAAAAATGAGTATCCTTCCATATTGCTGCTTTCTAACAAGCCATGAGCTATTAAATTTGTGCTTGTTCCGATAAGTGTGCACATTCCACCCAATATTGCAGCATAAGAGAGTGGAATCAAAAGTTTTGATGAAGAGACACCGTATTTCCGCGCCCATCTCCGAATGGCTGGTATCCCCATAGCTACAATAGGCGTATTATTCAAAAAACCGGAATAGACGGAGACCAGCGGAGTCATTCTCAGTAATATCAACCTGATACTTTTTTTCCCTTTACCAAGTATGTATACACTGGCACGATCAAGTGCGCCGCTCTTTTGCAGGGCCGCTGCAATTACATAGAGTGATCCTAAAGCTATGATGGTTGTATTCCCGAACTGGCGGGCTGCCTGGTCGAGGGTAATTACGCCTGAAGCAGTAATAACACCAACGGCTGTAAGCAGTACTGCATCCGGCGTCCATACATCAAGAGTCAACGCCAGAAAAGTTACAGCCAGAACTGATAGTGTTATGATAATTTCAAAATCCATAAGTCCCGAATCCTAAAAGAAGATGTAAAGAAACTATTATTATTAATTAGTTCCTCTTATCCATTATTTTAATCATTGATGATACTTTCTAAAGTGAACGTTTTGAACTCAACAGTCAAAAAATTTATTTTAATTGAATCGCTCAAAATTGTGTACTTTACAGACTTTTTAACAACGTATACCACCTGTCAAATTAAATACCTCAAAAAATGATCTACAAACAAAAATATTTCTATCTCTGTAAAACTCCGTTGAGTGCCGAAAGTCCTGCGGATGTTGAAGTTATTGACAGAGCGGATAATAATGATGAATTTCCGGCACTGTTTAAGAAGTACGAAGAATTTCGATCACATGCCTTCAATGAAGACAATCTCTATAGTGTGGTTCGTGCCGACGACATTTATGATTTAATCAGAACCGGGACTGAAAAGGAAGCAAAAGAGGCTGCTTTTGAAAATGCTGAAACAGAAATTGTTACGAACTTACAGCACCGTGTAGTCCAGGAAGATGATGAAAACGCAAAGGCAATTCTGAAAGAAGTTCACGGTTTGGAAGTTTAGAGTCAGACACACTTATTTGGAATGATTTTATCGTTTTTTTTGTAGTTAAATAAGAAAGAGCGAACAAGTAATAAAATAAAATCATAGATAGATATGTGTCCAACAACTCTAACAAATGAAAGAAAAGATATGAAGATCAATATAGGAATCTCTGAGGAACACAGAGAGCAGATAGCAGACAAATTATCAAGACTTCTGGCAGATTCATACATGGTGTATTTGAAAACACACAATTATCACTGGAACGTGACAGGAGAACTCTTCCATTCTCTTCATGAACAATTTGAAGAGCAGTATACGGAACTTGCAGAAGCTATTGATGAAATTGCCGAAAGAATTCGTGCACTTGGCTACAGGGCACCCGGCACATTCAAAGAGTTCAATGAACTTACATCCATAAATGAAGATACCAAACAGCCTGAAGCACTTGAGATGGTTCGCCAGCTGGCCCAGGATAATGAAACAATCCTGCGTACAGCAAGGGAAGCTCTCGACCCATGCCAGAAAGCCGGGGATGAAGCAACGATTGATCTGATAACGGAAAGGCTGACTGTACATTCTAAAACTTCCTGGATGCTGCGAAGCCACCTGGAGTAAAAACATCGCCCGCATTTTACTCAATTATTTACATATATTTAGGAGACGGTTAAAATGACCGTCTCTTTTTTTACTAACTAACACATAAAAAGGAGCTGACTATGGAAGAACAACTTGGGGGCTTATCTGAATATTACGATACACTGATGCCCTTGATAATCGAATATGGAATGAGTGTTATCGGGGCAATTCTGATTTTAATTCTTGGATGGTCTGTAGCAAACTGGGCAGCCAAAAGAGTACGAAAATCCGGTGAGAAATCTGAAAAAGTAGATAATACTCTTGTCCCGATTCTCGCACAAATAATCCGGGTTTTAATCATAATCATTACCATACTTGCTGTTCTCAATCAATTTGGAGTTGAAACTACAAGTATTGTAGCACTGCTTGGTGCTGCAGGTCTTGCGGTTGGCCTGGCCCTGCAAGGTTCACTAAGTAATATTGCGGCAGGTGTAATGATACTGGCACTCCGGCCTTTCAAAATTGGAGACGCTGTTAAAATTGGCGGAACTGTCGGAGTTGTGGATGAAATCGGACTTTTCGTAACCGAACTTCATTCATTTGATAATGTTGGGATAACAATGCCAAACTCTATGGTCTGGGGTAATGAAATTCAAAATTATTCAAGGCATGATACCAGGCGTGTTGATATGGTTTTTGGTATCGGCTATAGTGATGATATTGACAAAGCAATTAGTATCATAAAAGATATTTTATCCGCAGATGATCGTGTTCTTTCTGAGCCCGAAACCCTGATTGCTGTTGGAAATTTAGGAGACAGTTCTGTTGATATCAAAGCAAGACCATGGTGTAATTCTGCTGATTATTGGGATCTGTTACACGATATTACCAAAAAAGTGAAAGAAGAGTTTGACGCAAACGATATTTCAATTCCATTTCCTCAGCGAGATGTACATGTTTTTAATCAGAATTAACCGTTGAACGGAAAAGGTGTAAATTCCTGAAGTAAACAAATAATTCGAAAATAGTCCGGGTATTTTTTTAAAATTGCCCGGATATTATTTTGTACCGATTGTAAAGGTTCTTATATTTAAAATCTATGAAATAATTCGGGCGCTTAGCTCAGTTGGTTTAGAGCATCCCGACACGCAGCGTCGGGAGGGTCACAGGTTCGAATCTTTTTTATTGATGTTTTCAGGGCGCTTAGCTCAGTTGGTTTAGAGCACCTGCCTTACAAGCAGGGGGTCACAGGTTCGAATCCTGTAGCGCCCACATATTACAGAAGGACAATTCTCTCACAAGGGGATTGTCCTTTTTTTATTCATCAAAGGGAGACGTGCCATGTACTATGTTTATATTTTATACAGCAGAAGCACCGGCCGGTTTTATACCGGGCAGACCGATGACGTCGGAGACAGGTTTATTCGACATAACCAGCGACGAAGCAAATCAACCAAAT